>ERZ795050.9-NODE-9-length-245012-cov-8.827345_pt1 | contig 245012 bp, 161 predicted proteins | sample MGYA00375134_ERZ795050 | MGnify/ENA primary metagenome ERZ795050 (study PRJEB30179, sample SAMN05720221) | activated sludge metagenome | isolation source: Anaerobic digester | place: Japan | collected 2015-05-26 ... | reverse complement strand
CTCACCCGCAGCGGCCACGGCCAGTCCCATTCAGAACCACATCGCAACCGCCTCGCGGCTCAGGGGTGCGGGCGGCTGCGGAGGGCCGGCGTCGTACGCTCGGGCCATGCGTGCCGCCTGTTCGGGAATCAGGGGCGGCCTCCCAAGGGCTCCGATCCCTTCGGGAAGACATGCGGGGACCGCGGACCGGCTGTCCAGAATCCCACCCTGCCGGACGTGTGGGGAGGTTCGAGAGGGAGCTGCGCTCGGGCCAGCGGCATTCGCCGGCCATGTGGGATTCGGGCAACATGCTGTCATGCTGTATCACCCCCGTGGGGGAGGAAGTGATACAGCATGCCAGTAACGGCCGCAGAAGGCCATGAATCACGAAAGCGCCGCGCTCTGTCACCTGCCCGGGGCGGGGGGAGTGATACAGGATGGGCGCGGGCGGTCTGGTCTTTCGGAGGGCTCGGCGCATTCCACCGGGCGGACGGGGCCCGGCGCCGCGCTTGACGCGGGTCCGGGCCGTGCGCTAGGATGCTTCCCCTGGTGCATTCCACTGGTTTGCTGGCAAGGAGCCTTCCCATGGAGACCGCCAAGGTAATCCCCTGCCTCGACATCAAGGACGGCCGGGTCGTCAAGGGCGTGAAGTTCGTGAATCTGCGCGACGCGCGCGACCCGGCGCAGGCCGCGGCCGCCTACTGCCAGCAGGGGGCCGACGAGGTGGTGTTCCTCGACATCGCCGCGTCCGTGGAGAAGCGCAAGACCCGCCTCGAATGGGTCAAGAAGGTCGTCAAGGCGGTCACCGTGCCCTTCACAGTCGGCGGCGGCATCGGCTCGCTCGACGACATGAAGGCCCTCTTCGACCTCGGCGTCGCCAAGGTCTCGATCAACACTGCCGCCGTGCGCAACCCCGACCTCATCGAGGAGGCGGCCGACACGTTCGGCCCCGACCGCATCGTGGTGGCCATTGACGCCGAGAAAGGCGAGAACGGCTTCGAGGTGCTCATCTCCGGCGGCACCAGGCGGGCCGGCCTCGAGCTCGTCGAGTGGGCGAAACAGGTGGAGGACCTGGGCGCCGGCGAAATCCTGCTGACGAGCAAGGACGCCGACGGTGTGCAGACGGGCTACGACATCCCGATGACCAAGGCCGTGGCCGACGCCGTGACCATCCCCGTCACCGCCTCGGGCGGCTGCGGCAAGCTGGAGCACATGGCCGCCGTGCTGCTCGAGGGCCACGCCACCAACGTGTTGGCCGCCTCGGTGTTCCACTTCGGCACCCTCACCGTGCGGCAGGCGAAGGAGTACCTCAAGAGCCAGGGGATTCCTGTCAGGCTGTGACCGGGCTCCCGAACGCCTCCAGCGGAGCCTCTGATGGCCGCGAAGCCGAGCAAGTCCTGGCCTGCGCTCACGAGTTACGATGCCGCGCATCTCTCCCGCATCGCCCTCCCGCTCGGCGGGATCGGCACGGGCACCGTGTCGCTGGGCGGACGCGGCGACCTGCGCGACTGGGAGATCGTGAACCGCCCCGCCAAGGGCTTCTCGCCCAGGAACGCCTTCTTCGCCCTCTGGGCGAAGCCTGCGGGCAGGGCGTCTGTGCCCCGCGTCCGCTGCCTCGAAGGCCTCCTCCCGCCCGAAGCCTACGAGGGCGGCTTCGGCTGCCCGCAGCCCAACCACGGCCTGCCCCGCTTCCGCCGCTGCTCGTTCCATGCCGCCTACCCCCTCGGCCAAGTGCTCCTCAGCGACCCCGACGTGCCGCTCGACGTGCGCCTCGAGGCCTTCAACCCGCTGATCCCTGGCGACCCCGACCGCAGCGGCCTGCCCGTGGCCGTCCTGCGTTTCGTGCTCACCAATCGCACGAGGCAGGCTGTGGACGCCGCCGTGTGCGGCAGCCTTCAGAACTTCATCGGCGCCGATGGCTCCAACGGCAAGCCGCTCAAGAACGTCAACGCCTTCCGCACGCAGGGCAAGCTTCAGGGCATCTTCATGGCATCGGAAGGCGTGGAGCCCGCTGCCGAGCAGTGGGGCACAATCGCGCTCGCCACTCTTGGCGCAAGCGAGAGCCGGTTCGTGGTGCGGCCTTCAGGCCGTACGGGATACGGGCTGAAGCCCGTACTGCAAACCGTCACCCATCGCACCGCCTGGGCCAAGCGCACCTGGGGCGACAGCCTGCTGGACTTCTGGGACGACTTCGCGGCCGACGGCCAGCTCGACCCCCGCGACCCCGAGGGCGTGGACGACCCGACCGCCTCCCTCGCCGTCCGCCTGCGCGTCCCGCCCCGCGCCGCGCAGGCCGTCACTTTCTTCCTCGCCTGGCATTTCCCCAACCGCATGACCTGGACCCCTGCGAAGGATGTCAGTAGTGCGGGCTTCAGCCCGTCTCCTGGTTGCTGTAACCCCAACCGCATCGGCAACTACTACACCACGCAATTCGCCGACGCCTGGGACGCCGCCTCGAAGGCCGCCGCGGCCCTGCCCCGCCTGGAGGGCGACACGGTGGCCTTCGTCCGCGCCTTCTGCTCCAGCGATCTGCCCCACGCCGTCAAGGAGGCAGCGCTCTGCACCCTCACCGCCCTCCGGTCCCAGACCAGCTTCCGCACCGAGGACGGCCGCTTCTTCGGCTGGGAGGGCTGCGGCGACAAGAACGGCTGCTGCCACGGCTCGTGCACCCACGTGTGGAACTACGAGCACGCCACCGCCCTCCTCTTCCCCACCCTCGCCCGCTCGATGCGCGAGACCGAGTTCCTCCTCGCCACGGACGACGCTGGCCTCATGTCCTTCCGCGTCAACCTGCCCCTCGCGCGCGCCCGGGAGTTCCAGCACGCCGCCGCCGACGGCCAGCTCGGCTGCCTGATGAAGGTCTACCGCGACTGGCAGCTCTCGGGCGACGACGCCTGGCTCCGCACCCTCTGGCCCAAGATACGCAAGGCGATGGAGTTCTGCTGGGTCCCCGGCGGCTGGGACGCCGATCGCGACGGCGTGATCGAGGGCTGCCAGCACAACACGATGGACGTGGAGTACTACGGCCCGAACCCGCAGATGGGCGGCTGGTATCTCGGCGCCCTGCGCGCCGTCGAGGAAATGGCCCGCCATCTGGGCGAGGGCGACTTCGCCGACACCTGCCGCGGCCTCTTCGAGCGCGGCCGCCGCTGGATGGACGAGCACCTCTTCAACAGCGAGTACTACGAGCACGAGGTCCGCCCGCCGAAGGACGCCGCCGCCATCGCCCCAGGGCTCAGCGTGGGCATGGGCGCGAAGGACCTCGCCGAGCCCGAGCTGCAACTCGGCGCCGGCTGCCTCGTGGACCAACTGGTCGGCCAGTACACCGCGCACGTGATCGGCCTCGGCTACCTCCTCGACCCCCGGCACGTCAAGGCCACCCACCGCGCGATCTTCCGGCACAACTTCAGGCGGGGCCTCCACGGCCATTTCAACCATCTTCGCACCTTCGCCCTCAACGACGAATCGGCCCTCCTCATGGCCACCTACCTGCGCGGCCGCCGCCCGAAGCGCCCCTTCCCCTACTACAACGAGGTCATGACCGGCTTCGAGTACTGCGCCGCCGTCGGCATGCTCTACGAGGGCCAGACGGCGGCGGGCCTCCAGTGCATCGAGGCCATTCGCGCCCGCTACGACGGCCGGAAGAGGAACCCCTTCGATGAGGCCGAGTGCGGCCACCACTACGCCCGCGCCATGGCCGCCTGGAGCGCCGTGCCCGCCCTCACCGGCTTCCATTACTCCGCCGTGACCGGGACACTCACCTTCGCCCCGGCGCGCGAGCCCACCACCTGGTTCTGGTCCACGGGAGCCGCCTGGGGCACCGTCCGCCAGAAGCCCGCGCGCCGCGGGATCGAGGTCCAACTCTCCGTCCTCCACGGCAAGCTGGAGGTCAGGAAGCTCGCGCTCAGGGGATTCGCCCCCCTTCAGGTCCCCCACGCGAGGCCGATTGCGGAAGGCAGGACCGCGACCTTCCACGTTCGCGTCATTCCGGGCGAAGCGCCGCGTGGTCGAGGAATCTCTCTTGCCCGACCCGCAACGAGCAGGTAGGAGGCTGGCCATGGCTGACTTCGAGATTCTCGACGGGGCGTTCCAGACCATTCTCGCCTCCGACTCCAAGCTGCGCCTCATCGCCGACGGCTTCCAGTTCACCGAAGGCCCCGTGTGGTTCGATGACGGGGAGTGTCTCCTCTTCAGCGACATCCCCGCCGACACGATCTATCGTTGGAAGGAAGGCGAAGGGCACGCCGTCTGGCGGAAGCCGTCGCACCACACGAACGGCAACACGCTCGACCGCCAGGGCCGCCTGATCTCGTGCGAGCACGGCAGCCGCCGCGTGACCCGCACCGAACCCGACGGCTCGGTGACCGTGCTCGCCGCGACGTATGGCGGCAGGCGGCTCAACTCGCCCAACGACGCCGTGGTGAAGAGCGACGGGACGCTCTGGTTCACCGACCCGCCCTACGGCATCCGGCCCGAGGAGCAGGAGCAGCCGGCCTGCTGCGTGTTCCGTCTCGACCCCGGGGCGAAGGAGCCGACGCCGGTGGTGGAGAACCTGTTCCGCCCCAACGGCCTGGCCTTCTCGCCCGACGAGCGGCTGCTCTACGTGGCGAACAGCGATCGGGCCGAGCCGGTCGTCCGCCGTTTCAGGGTGCTTGTGGGCGGGACGTCTCCGTCCCGCGATACGCGGCGTGGGGACACGCCGCCCACAATGCACAACACGCTCGAGGGCGGCGAGGTGCTGTTCCGCATTGACCCCGGCGTGCCCGATGGCTTTCGGTGCGACGCGGAGGGACGCCTCTACTGCACGGCTGGCGACGGCGTGCAGGTGTTCAACCCCGAGGGCAAGCTCCTGGGCAAGATTCGCACGCCGCAGGCCGCGGCCAACTGCGTCTTTGGCGGCCTCGACCGCCGCACGCTCTTCATCACCGCCGTCCGCAGCGTGTGGGCCGTGCGGCTGAACGTGCGGGGCGCCAGGTGAGGGCCGACGCAGGGCGGGCGCGTGCGAGGAGGCCGGCAATGAGCCGAGCAGGACACAGCGGCAGCCCCGAGGCCGAGCGGTTCGAGGCGAGCCTGACGCCCCGCGAGCGGCGGACGGCCGCGCGATGGACGAGTCCCGCCGCCATCCAGGCTTTCCTCGACGCCATCCCCTACAGCACCGAGCCTGTCTACCGCTGCCCGCTGCGCGTGCTGCGCGACCGTCGGGCGCACTGCTTCGACGGTGCGCTGTTCGCCGCCGCCGCGCTGCGCCGCCTCGGCCACCCGCCGCTGATTCTCGAACTCGTGGCGGCCAGAGGCCTCGATGACGTGCACCTGCTGGCCCTCTTCCGCCGCGGCGGCCACTGGGGCGCCGTGGCCAAGAGCAACTGCGTCGGCCTCCGCTTCCGCGAGCCGATCTACCGCTCGCTGCGCGAGCTGGCCCTGTCGTACTTCCCCTGCTACTACAATGTCCGCCGCCAGTGCACCCTGCGTGGTTACCGTCGCCCGATGAATCTGCGGGCCTGCGACCGCTTGCACTGGATGACCCGCGACGAGCATCTCGAAGCGATCGCGGACCGCCTCGACCGCTTCCGCCTCGTGCCGCTCATCACCCAGGCGATGGCCGCGCACCTGACGCCCGTGGACAGGCGAAGCTACTGCGCCGGCCTGCTGGGCGCCGACCCCAGGGGGCTCTTCCGCCCGCGGCGTAGAGGCTCCCACAGAGGCGGCCGCGGTTGACAATCGCGCCCCGCCGTGGCACGATGGACCCCGCACGGCGGAACTGCTCACCGGAATTGTGGAGAGTCAGTGGCATGAGAACGCTTGTCGTGCTGGGAGCGTGGCTGGCCTGCGTGGCGGCCCGGGGCGGCGAAGAGGCCAAGCCCACCGAGGGGCTCAAGCCGCCCGAGGGCGCCATCGTGCTCTTCGACGGCAAGGACACGTCGCGGTGGAATAACGCGAAGGTGACGCCCGATGGCTTCCTGGAGGTTGGGGCAATCACGAAGGACAAGTTCGGCGACTGCCAGCTCCATCTGGAGTTCAATATCCAGCCCGACCCGACGGGCAAGAAGACGCCGGGCAACAGCGGCGTCTACCTTCAGAACCGCTACGAAATCCAGATTCTGAACACCGCCGGCGGCCCGCCGCAGAAGGGCGGCTGCGGGGCGATCTACCAGTTCAAGCCCCCCGACACCAATCAGGCCAAGCCGCCGGGCGAGTGGCAGACCTATGACATCACCTTCCGCGCCCCGCGCTGGGACGCCGACAAGAAGAAGACCGAGAACGCGCGCATCACCGTGCTGCACAACGGCGTGAAGATTCACGACAACGTCGAGGTGCCCAACAAGACGGGCGCGGGCAAGCCCGAGGGTCCCGAGCCCGGGCCGCTCTACCTCCAGAACCACGGGAACAAGGTCTTCTTCCGCAACGTGTGGCTCCTGCCGCTCGAGGCCGCCAAGAGCGTGCAGAAGGATACGTAGGCTTGCGGTGCGGGCTTCAGCCCGTGCCGGCCCGACACGGCCTGAAGCCCGCACTATGAGCAATCCCGGAGATCTTCATGTATGGACGGCGACTCGTAGGGGCGACGGTCCTGCTGGCGGCCTGCCTGGCGGCCAGCGGGTGCATGATCCGCCGCGGCCCCGAGCGTGTGGAGCTCAAGCGGATGGAGAAGCCGCCCATCCTCCGCCTGGGCAAGATCACTGAGGAGTTCACCGGATCGTGGGCCAAGGCCGCCCAGGAGAACCAACTCGGCGGCAGACAGGTCGTCACCGCCCTCCTCCGCCAGTCCGAGGCCGCCTCGCTCTTCGGCCCCGACCCCGCCAACCTCGTGGCCGACATCCACATGGTGACGAACCACGAGGACGACGGACCGCGCCTCGGCTTCCTGGCTCTCATGAGCATCTGCACCCTGGGCGTCTGGCCCCTGTCGTACCACTCGGAATGGGTGTGCGACGTGGTGGTGACGCTACGGCGGTGCGACGGCTCGCCCGTGGCCGAGTACCCCTACCAGGCCAAAGGCACCTACGACATCCTCGCCCTGCCGCTCACCATGTTCTCCCTGGGCATCGCGGCCCTGCGAGGGCCCCAGGACGGCATGGAGGTGCGCCAGCGCATGGCCCGCAAAGCCGTGGCCGACCTGATGAAGACGGCCGAGGCCGACTACGACCGCTTGGCGAAGGCCCAGAAGGCCAACGCCGCGCTGCTTGCCAGCCAGCCCGTGATGCCCCCGCCCACCACGACCACGCCCGGGCCGGCCGTGGGAGGGCTGCCGGCGCCCATCTCGCGCCGCTACGCCGTCATCGTGGGCGTGAGCGAGCACAAGTTCCGCGGCAAGATGGGCCTCACCGACCTGCGCTACGCGGCCCGCGACGCCCAGGCCCTCGCCGCCCACCTGCGCAGCCCCGACGGAGGCCGCTTCGACAGCGTCACACTCCTGTGCAACCAGGACGCCACCACGCAGAACGTCAAGATCGCCCTCCGCGAGCGCCTGCGCGAGGTGCAGGAGGGCGATTTCGTGGTCGTCGCCTGGTCGGGCCACGGCGGCCCCGACCCGCGCGAGCTCCAGCGCCTCTACCTCATCACCCACGACACCGACCCCGAGCACATGGCCGCCACGGCCTATGCGATGGAGGAGTTCCGCGACGACCTGAACCGCCTGCGGGCCAGGAACATCCTCGTGCTCGCCGACACGTGCCACGCGGCCGGCATCACCGACCCCACGGTGGGCCTCCGCGGCCCGAAGGACAATAAGATCGTGGAAGGCCTCCGCGCGCTGGAGGGCGCGGCGAAGGGGCCGAACGACGTGCCGCAGCTCCGCCTCATCTTCACGAGCTGCGAGGCGGGCGAGACCAGCCTCGAGAACGCCAACCTCGGCGGCGGCCACGGCGTCTTTACCTGGTTCTTCCTCCAGGCCATCGCCGGGCAGGCGGACCGGCGTGACTTCGGCGGCAACGCCGACGGCGTAGTCACCCTCGGCGAGACCATCGAGTTCACCCGCGACCAGGTCAAGCGCTTCACCCAGAACCAGCAGCACCCCGACACCGCCGGCCGCTTCGACCGCCGGGTGATCCTCTCGGGCTCGAGGCCCACCGCCCCATGACGCGGCGAGAGGCCGCCAAGCCGCTCGCCTCCGGCACTCTTGCGGCGGCAAGCCCCCGAAAGATCATTCGACAGGCTCGCGACGACACGTCCGCATTCGGTTCGTTCTGAAACAGGCCCTGAGACTATCGAGGTGCCCGCTTCCTCCCTACTTGGTCTTTGAGGACTGTGAGTTGGACATTGGCCATTGGGCTTCCACTCTATAGCGTCCATCCCTTGCGGTATTCGCGGTGGACGTACTGGTTGGCCTCGGGGATGTTGGTGCACTTGAGGCGGCGCCAGTCCCAGGCCAGCTTCGTCTGCGGGAAGCGGATGGCGACGTTGCCGCTGAGGACGAGTTCGGCGAGCGGGCCGGCGAAGTCGGGGAAGTTGGCGCCGCACGGCTCGCCGCCGCGGATGGCGCGCTTGTACTCCTCGTAGATGCCGGGCGAGCGGGGCAGGGTCTTGGGCGGCAGGGCGGGCTGCATCTCCTTCATCTTCGCCTCGGGGATGATGCGGCCGTCGAGCATCGTGGCCTTGTCGCCGATGAGGAGCTGGCCGTTGTCGCCCAGCTTGCGGTCAGGCTCCAGTTCCTTCGGGCGCTCCGCCGTCTTGCCGCCGTCGTACCACACGAGCTTCAGTTCGGGCATGTCGGCGCGCGCGGGGATGCGGTAGGTGATGATGGACCACTTGGGATAGGTTTCGCCGTTGTGGCCGGAGTGGACGGCTTCGACCTCGAACGACTTGGCCTGGCCGATCTTGAGCGCCCAGAAGACGCCGTCGAAGGCGTGGCACGCGATGTCGCCGAGGGCGCCCGTGCCGAAGTCCCACCAGCCGCGCCAGGCGAAGGGGTGGTAGACGGGGTGGTAGGGCCGCTCGGGGGCGGGGCCGAGCCACAGGTTCCAGTCGAGGCTCGGCGGGCAGGGGGGCGTGTCCTTCGGGCGGTCCATGCCCTGCGTGTTCCACCACTTGCCGGGGCGGTCGGTCCAGATGTGGACTTCGCGGACGGGGCCGAGGATGCCGGCCCAGACCCATTCGCACAGCACACGCTGGTGCTCGCCGCAATGGCCCTGGATGCCCATGACAGTGGCGACCTTGTGTTTGCGGGCGGCTTCGGCGAGGGCGCGGGCCTCGAACATCGAGTGGGTGAGCGGCTTCTGGGTGAAGCAGTGCTTGCCCATCCGGATCGCCATCATCGAGGCAGGGGCGTGGCTGTGGTCGGCGGTGGAGACGGTCACCGCGTCAATCTGCTTGTCCATCTCCTGGAGCATTACGCGGTAGTCCTGGAACACCTTGGCGTTGGCGAAGCGCTTGAAGATGCCGGCTCCGCGGGCGGTATCCACGTCGCACAGGGCGACGATGTTCTCGCTCTCCAGGCCCGCGACGTCGCTGGCCCCCTTGCCGCCGCAGCCGATGCCGGCCACGTTGATCTTGTCGCTCGGGGGGATGACTCGGGGGCCGCCGATCGCATGGCGCGGCACGATGTGCAGCCGCCGGCACCCGAGGGCGAGGGCCGACGCCGCGGCCCCGCCGAGAAAGGCGCGGCGATTGATCTGGTGGCGGTTCTCAGGCACGGGGGTCTCCTTTCCCAGGTTCGCGGGGACGACGCGGAGCGCGGGACGTTCATCCAACGTCGCCCACGTCCTCCGGCTCCTCCTTCTCCGGCTCTTCCTTCTCGGGCGGCTCATAGGGGATGGCCTTGGCCGCGATGGTGACCAGGCGCAGGCGGTCTTTCTCCATCACGGTAGAGAGCACGACCAGGTAGCACAACGGCGGGGCGCCGGGCGCGCGGCCTGGCAGTGCCCCGAGCAGGCGCCCGCGGATGGTCGGCTGGTCGCGGTCAGGGCCGGTCATGGCGATGCCGAATGGCTCCCACGTGAGCGCGGCGGCTGCGGGCAGGCCGGGCGCCTTGGCCCGGATCGCCTCGAGGGCGGGCAAGTCCTTCGCGCCATCCCAGAGCTTCGTGGCCGCAAGAGAGGTCTTGAGCGCCGCCGTGAGGTCGGTGGCGAGGAGGAGGGCCTTCTGGGCGCGCGAGTCGGCGTGGTCGGCCACGATGAGCCACCTGCCGCCGTCCCTCCGCAGCACGGTCTGGGTGAGGGGGAGCTTCTGGGCCTGCCGGGCCTTCGCCTGGGGCTGGACGAGTTGGACCGTGGTCCGGCTCGCCACCACGCATAGTTCGCCGGTCCAGGTTTTCTCGGGGGCTCGCAGGGAGCGCGGGCGGGTGTAGGACGTGGCCGCCGCGGCGCTCTCCACCTCGATGCTCGCGGCCTCGAAGGTGTAGTTTCGCCAGTTCATCGCCAGGCGCTTCTTCCGCTCGGCCTTGCCCCCGTCGTCGCCGAGGAAGCCGTCGTGCAGACACGCCAGGGCGTCGGCCACCTTGCGCGCGGCGACGGCGCGGTGGTAGGCCTCGAAGACGGCCCGCGGCTCGGCAGGAATCTTCTCGAGCCCGGTGAAGGCGACCTGGGGGGCCGGCGCGGGCGGCGCCGCGGCGCCGGCCGTCGCGGCCAGCAGCAGGCCGCAGGCCAGCGCCGCAAGGCGGTTGGACGCGGCTCGATTCACGGGCGCGCTCCTCGTGGGTCTGTGGCCGGAGCGCCGGGGGACGCGCGGGCCCGCCTAGCCCTTGGGGGGCCGGAGAAAGAACTCGCCGTAGAGCGCCCGAACGGCTCGGGCGGCGTCGGCGGCCTTGACGCCGAACATCATGGAGACCTCGGACGAGCCCTGGTTGATCATCTCGATGTTCACGCCGCCTCGGGCCAGCGCGGCCGTGGCGCGCGCGGCGATGCCCACCGTGTGCCGCATCCCTTCGCCCACGATCATCACCAGGGCCAGGTCGCGCTCCACCGTCACATCGTCCACTGCCAGCTCGCGGCGGATGCGCTCGAGCACGCGGGCCTCGCGGGCCGTGTCGAAGTGCTTCTCGCGCAGGATGACGGAGATGTTGTCAATGCCCGACGGGCAATGCTCGAACGAGAGCCCCTCCTCTTCGAGAATCTGGAGCAGGCGGCGGCCGAAGCCGACCTCGCGGTTCATCAGGTACTTGCTCAGGTAGAGCGAGCAGAAGCCCGTGTCGCTGGCGATTCCCGTCACCGGGCCGGCCGCGAGCACCCGCTCGGGAAGGATCATCGTGCCGGGGGCCGCCGGGTTGTTGGTGTTCTTGATGCACACGGGGATGTTGGCGCGCACGGCGGGCTCCAGGGCCTCCTCGTGAAACACGCTGAAGCCGGCGTAGGACAGCTCGCGCATCTCGCGGTACGTGATCTCCAGGATCGCGCAGGGATGCTCGACGATGTTCGGGCTGGCCACGAACACCGAGTCCACGTCGGTGAAGTTCTCGTACAGCTCGGCCCTCACGCCGGCAGCCACGATCGAGCCCGTGATGTCCGACCCGCCCCGCGGGAAGGTCACCACATCGCCCGCCTTCGAGTAGCCGAAGAAGCCGGGGAACACGGTGATGCCTGGGCGGTCGCGCAGGGCGTGCAGATGGGCGTACGACTCGGGCAGCACCTGGGCGTTGCCGAACTCGGCGCTCACGAGCAGCCCGGCCTCGCGGGGGCTCACGTAGCTGGCCTCGAGGCCGAGGCTCCGCAGGTACTCGGCGAAGAGCTTCGCACAGTTGTCCTCGCCCGCCGCCTTCAGAGTGTCCACGAAGCGGCTGCGGTGGCTCTTGTCGCCGGCCAGCCGGGCGTTGAGGTCCGCCGTCACCACATCGGCGATGGCCTCGGACAGGCTCAAGCCGCGGGCGATCTCGGCATAGCGCTCGGCCACGGCGCGCACCTCGACCTCGGCCGAGCCGAAGGCGAGCTGCCGGTCCGCACAGGCGATCAGCATGTCCGTCACCTTCGTGTCGGCCTTATGCCGCTTGCCGGGCGCGGAGACCACGACGATCCGCCGCTGCGGGTCCGACGCAATGATGGCTCCCACCTTGCGGAACTGCTCGGCGGAGGCCAGCGACGTGCCGCCAAACTTCGCCACCTTCATGCGGGCGCAATGCTCCTTCGAACCAGGGAATGCGACTGAATCGCCCTTGCGAGGCCGAATGGAGTGATATTATAGGCGGAAACCCGTGGAACACAAGCGCCGCGGCAGACCCTGCCGGAGCACGGCCCTCAACTCTCGCGCCCACGCCCCCGCTCGTCGCCAGTGTCTTGGAAACCAGACACGCGCCGCCATACTCGCTCACCTCTGCCGCCCCGGGGAGTTGAGCAAGTATGGCGCTTTGGCGATCCGGGCGGCTCGGCGGCCCTCCCGCCCATACTTGCTCAAATCTCTCCCCCTCCCAGTTGAGCAAGTATGGCGCGGCGGCGTTCCGTGGCCGCTCCTGTCCATCTGCATCCCTTTCGCTCCCACCGTGGTGATACAGGTGAGGACCGGGGGCATGCTCCCGCCGGGCCGCCTTGCGCCAGGGCGGCGATTCCACTAGGATCGCCGCGGTTCGGCCCGTGAGGCGCCCCCACCTCTTCCACGCGAGGAGCGACAGACATGCGCACCGATCTCGTGCTCACCGTCGCCCAGTCCAAGCGCTTGATCGCCAAGGGCGTCGCGAAGTACCCGCCCGTGCAGGACGCGCTGGCCCACGGCACCGTGGCCATCGCCAAGGGCGGCACGAACGCCTACATCGTGGAGGAGATCCTCGGCCAGCCCATTGAGAAGCGCCACTACGTGCTCGGCCAGGTGCTGCCGGCCGGCGTGTCGCGGGCCGACGCCGACCTGTCGGCCGACCTGCCCGACGTGGTGCTGGTGAAGGGCCAGCCCCTCGCCGGCGCCTCGGCCACCGGCGCCGTGGCCCAGATGCAGGCGGGTGATGTGTTCCTCAAGGGCGCCAACGCCCTGAACTACGCGGCCGGCGTGGCCGGCCTGCTCGTCGGCCACCCCACGGGCGGCACGATGGGCGCCGTGCTCGGCACCCTCGTCGCCCGACGCATCCGCCTGCTCATCCCCATCGGCCTCGAGAAGGAGACGCCGGCCGACATCATCGAGGCCGCGCGCACCCTCGAGGAACAGGGCGGCAACGGGCCCTCGCTGTGGCCGCTCCACGGCGACCTCTTCACCGAGATCGAAGCGTTGCGCGTGCTGTGCCGCGTCGAGGCCGTGCCCATCGGCGCCGGCGGCGTGGCGGGCGCCGAGGGTGCCGTGTGGCTCGCCTGCTTCGGCGAGGCCGAAGGGATTGAGGCGGTGAAGGCGCTGGCGGACCAACTGAAGGGCGAGCCGCCGTTCGCTGCCCCGTCGCGCAAGTGACCCGGCTGCGCGTTTTGACGCCGCCCACAGCCGGGCGTATAATGCGTCCAGTGGCCGCGTCCGTGGAACCGAGGGGAGGGAAAGGAGTGGCCAGCCGATGAAGGCGGGACTGAAAGAGCCCGAGATCGTGCTCAAAGACGGCAAGCCGGCGCGGGTGATCCTGGACATCGAGGACTACGAGGAGTTGCTCGAACGGCTCGAGGACACTGAGGACCTCCGGGCGCTAGAAGCCTTGCGTAACAGGCCCAGGCAGTTCCGGGACTTCGATGAGTATCTCGCGGAGCGCAGTCGGCGTGTACACCGTGCGCATTGAGCGTTCTGCGGAACGCGAGATGGACCGCCTGCCCAATGACCGCTTTGATCAGATTGCCGCGCGCATTCGGGCGCTTGCCGCGGATCCCAGGCCCCCAGGTTGCCGCAAGATCGTGGGGTCACGAAACGACTGGCGCATCCGCGTGGGACCCTACCGGGTTGTGTACGAGATTGACGACCAAGCGAGAGAGGTCCGAGTGAACCGCGTGAGGTCCAGAGCCCAAGTCTATCGGTAAGTCAGGCGTCCTCCTCTTCGCAGCCCGGAGCCCTCGCTGATGAGCAGGCGCGGCCACGATAGGCACCGCATCGGCCTCATCAGCCTCGGCTGCGCGAAGAACGAGGTGGACGCCGAGCGCATCCTCGGCGCCGCCGCCGAGGCGGGCTGGCTCGTGTGCGGCGACCCCGCCGACGCCGACGTGGTGGTGGTGAACACCTGCGGCTTCATCGAGGCCGCGAAGGCCGAATCGCTCGGCGCGATCCAGGAGGCGCTGGAGCTGAAGGCCCGCGGCCGCCCCCGCGCCGTGGTCGTGGCCGGCTGCCTGGCCGAGCGCTACGGGCGCGAACTGGCCCGCGAGCTGCCGGGCGTGGACGCCTGGCTGGGCATCGCCGACCCGCGCCAACTGCCCGCCCTGGCCGCCGGGCTGCTCGAGCGGCCCGCGCCCAGGCCCGTCGTGCGCCTCGAGCCGCTGCCGGGCGGCTTCGGCGACGAGGGGCCGCGCCTCCGCATCACGCCTCGCCATTACGCCTATCTGCGCATCACCGAGGGCTGCGACAACCGCTGCGCCTATTGCGCCATCCCGCTCATCCGCGGGCCGCTGCGCAGCAAGCCCCTCGAAACCTGTCTGGCCGAGGCCCGCGACCTGGCCGCCGACGGCTGCCGCGAGCTGGTGCTCATCGGGCAAGACACCACGAACTACGGCCTCGACCTCACCGGCCATCGTTCGCTGCCCAGGCTCCTCGCCCAGCTCGCCGAAATCGGGCCGCTGCACTGGCTCCGCGTGCTCTACTCGCACCCCGCGCACTTCGACGCGGCCGCGCTCGACGCCTTCGCCGCCACGCCCAAGCTCTGCCCCTACGTGGACCTGCCCATCCAGCACGCCAGCGACCCCGTGCTCGCGCGCATGGGCCGCCGCACCACCCGCGCCGCCATGGCCGGCCTCATCGCGCGCCTCCGCCAGCGAATCCCCCACCTCGTCTTGCGCACCACCGTGCTCGTCGGGTATCCTGGCGAGACCGAGGCCGACTTCGCGGCGCTGCTGGAGTTCATCGAGGCCGTCGAGTTCGACCGCCTGGGGGCCTTCGCCTACTCGGAAGAGGAAGGCACGCCGGCCGCCGCCGCGGGCCCCGCGGTGCCGCCGGCGGCCCGCGAGGCACGCCGCCGCGAGGTGATGCGGCGCCAGCAGGCCATCGCCTTCCGCAAGGCCCAGGCCCGCGTGGGCGCCCGGGCCGAAGTGGTGCTCGACCGGCGCCTGGGCGCCGGCCTCTTCGCCGGCCGCAGCTATGCCGAGGCGCCCGACGTGGATGGCCTCATCCGCGTGCGCGGCCGCGGCCTCGAAGCCGGCCAGTTCGTCGAAGTGGAGATCACCGATGCAGTGGGGTACGACCTGGAAGCCCGGGTGGGGGGCCAAACGGCGCGCCGAAAGGAGGCCCATGGACCGCGTGCGTGAGTGGGCCGTGAGCTGCTTCTACCTCGGCGAGTTCCCCTTCGCCTCGGGCACCGTGGGCAGCCTGGGGGCCGTGGCCCTCTACCTGCTCGCGGCGCTGCGGCTGGAAGGGGCCACGCTCAGCCTCGCCGCGGGCGCGGCGGGCGTCGTCTTCGCCGCCATCGGCATCGCGCTCGGCCACTGGGCCCAGGTGCACTACGACAACCGCGACCCCCGCCAGTTCGTGCTCGACGAGGCCGCCGGCCAGATGTTCGCCCTCGTGGCCGTCACGCCGCTGGTGATGAGCGTGGTGCGCTGGAAGGCCGCGCTCGCCGCTTTCCTCTTCTTCCGAGTGTGCGACGTCATCAAGCCCTTTCCGGCCAGCCGCGCCGAGGCGCTCAACGCCGGTTGGGGCATCGTGCTCGACGACGTGATCGCCGGCCTCTACGCGGCCGCACTCACGCATCTGTGGTTCCACTTCATCGCATAGCCCCGGAGGTGGCCCATGAAGTCCCTGAAAACCGCCGTCGTCGGCTGCGGCCTCTTCGGCGAGAACCACGTGAAGGCCTACGCCGCCTGCCCGGGCGCCGAGTGCGTCGCCGTCTTCGACCTCAACCCCGCCCGCGCCGCCGCAGTGGCGAAAAAGTACGGCACGAAGGCCGCGCGGACCCTCGATGAGATTGCGGGCGACAAGAGCATCCGGGCGGTCTCCATCGCCACGCCCGACTTCGCGCACACCGACACGGCCCTCGCGCTGCTCGCGGCCGGGAAGCACCTGCTCATCGAGAAGCCCCTCGCCACCTCCACCGCCGAGGCCAGGCAGATCCTCGCCGCCGCGAAGAAGGCTCGCCGCACCGTGATGGTGGATTTCCATAATCACTGGAATCCCCCGTTCCTCGCCCTCAAGCAGCGGATTGATGCGGGCGAGCTGGGCAAGCCGGTGATGGGCTACATCCGCCTCTCCAACCCCCTCTCGATCCCCTTCGGCATGCTCGCCTGGGCGGGCCAAAGCGGCCCCCACTGGTTCCTGCTGCCGCACATTGTGGACCTGATGCGTTGGCTCATCGGGCGGCAGAGGGCCCTGCGCGTCACCGCCCACGCCCGCCGCGAAATCCTCAAGCGAAAGGGCGCCGACACCTACGACGCCCTCCAGGCCACGGTGGCGTTCGAGGACTGCTTCATCACCTTCGAGACCTGCTGGATTCTGCCCAAGAGCTGGCCCACGCTCATTGACTTCCAGATGAGCCTCGTGGGCTCGAAGAGCACCGCGCAGATCCAGTGCACCGAGCAGGGCCTGCGCGTGGCCGGCCCGCGGCGGTTCGAAACGCCCTTCACCGCCGGCCTGCTCGACGCCTTCGGCGTGCCCCAGGGCTTCGTGGTCATGCCCATCTACCACTTCGTGGACTGCCTCCTCGACGGCCGGCCGCCCGTCGTCACTGCCGAGGACGGCCTCGCGGCCACCCAGATCATCGAGGCCGCGCTTCGCTCGATCGAGCAGCAGCGCACGGTGGAGATAGACGAGGCGTGACAGGCCCCGGTTCCTTCCTTGCATTTCCTGCCCTGCGCCGGATAATAGGCGACAGGAGGCCTGCCGTGGTCGCACTGGTCGAGCAACACAAGCCCGCCTTGGATAGCCTGTGCCGAGAGTTCAGGGTTCGCCGCCTCGAGCTTTTCGGCTCGGCCGCGACGAGCGAAGGCCCCCTCGCGGAGAGCAGCGACCTGGACTTCCTCGTCGAGTTCCTGCCGCTGGAGCCGGGGGCGCATGCGGATGCCTACTTCGGCCTGCTGGCCGCGCTCGAGGACCTCTTTGGGCGGCCCGTGGATCTGGTCATGACCCGCGCCATCACGAACCCCTACTTCCTGGAGTCCGTCAACCGGACGCGAACGGTGCTCTATGCGGCTTGAGGCGAAGAAGCTGCTCGAAGACATGCGGCAGGCCGGCGCCCTCGTCCTCGACTTCACGGCCGGCAAGACCTTCGAGGACTACGCCGGCGACAAGCTCTTGCGGTCCGCCGTTCAGCGCCAGTTCGAGATCATCGGCGAAGCCCTCAGCCGCCTGGCCAGGCGTGAGCCCGCCGCGGCCGCGAAGATCACCGACCGCAGGCAGATCATCTCGTTCCGCAATGTCCTGATACACGGGGACGACATCGTGGACGATCAGGTCGTCTGGGATGTTGTGCGCCATAAGCTGCCGGCCCTGCTGGCGGAGGTCCAGGCTCTTCTTGCCGAGGGAGCCTGACGGGCGTCGGATGGCCTGTGGCCCCGTGGGTTACCGGAGTGGCATCCCTTGTCCAAGGAGAAAACGATGCTCGCGAGAAGGCTGACACTGGCCTGGGTCGTGCTGGCCCTCTTGGCTCTTCCCGCCCGAGCCTTCGAGGTCACGCTCGAGGTCGAGGCGGGTGATAGCGACCGCGTGGAGACGCCCGTGTGCGCGCCCGTCATGCTGCCCGCGACGCCGGGGGCCGACGTGGCGGTGGAGGTCGAGGGTCCCGGCGGCAAGACGCCCGGCCAGCTCGTGCCCGGCCCTGAAAGGGGCTCGTTCATGCTCGCCTGGCTCGTGTCGCTCAAGAAGGGCGAAAAGGCCACCTACAAGGCGAAGATCGAAAAGGGCGACGCGCCGAGAGGTTTCGCCTTCGAGGACGCGAAGGGCGACCACCTCGACCTGCTCTTCGACGGCCGCAAGGTGACGCGGTTCATGTACCGCTTCACCGACGACCCCGACGCCAAGAAACGCTTCCCCGACGCCAAGCCCTTCACCCACGTGTTCGACTCGAAGGGCCAGGACGTGATCACCAGCCCCGGCGGCCAGCCCTTCCCCCACCATCGCGGGCTCTTCCTCGGCTACAAGGTCAAGCTGCCCAACGGCCCCACCTATGACTTCTGGCACGTGCCCAATTGCTGGCAACGGCTCGACAGGTTCACCCAGCAGGCGGCCGGGCCCGTGCTCGGCCGCATGACCGCCCTGGTGAACTGGGCCGACCCGAAGGGCGAACCCGTGCTCGTCGAGGAACGCACCATCACCGTCTACCGCCAGAGCAAGCCCGAGGTGCTGCTCGACTTCGTGTCCACGCTGGCGTCCAGGATGGGTGACCTGGATATTGGCGGCGACCCCGAGCACGCCGGCGTCCAGTTCCGCCCCCATTTCGACGTCGGCAACGCGGAGAACAAGAAGAACACGAAATACGTCTTCCCGCCGAACATGACGCCGGGGGGCAAAGGCACGCAGGACATGCCGTGGGCCGCCGTGCGGTTCACACTGCGCGGTTCGGCCTTCGAGGTGGCGCACCTGAACCACCCCGAGAACCCGAAGGGGGCCATCTACTCGGCCTACCGGGACTACGGGCGCTTCGGCTCCTACGCCCCGATGAAGCTGCCCGCCGACAAGCCCATCACGCTCCGCTACCGCCTCTACGTGCGCGAGGCGCCCGAGGCACTCACGCCGGCCGAGGTGCAGCGCCTCTACAACGACTTCGCCACGCCGCCGAAAGTCACTGTGAAGCAATGATCGGCGGGGGAGGAGCCCTTCTTGGGAGAAGGGCTCCTCCCCCACGCCCCCTCCTCCCGAGAACTTCTACACAGGGGCGGCGAATCGCCGCCCTGTGTGAGAGTTCTCGAGGCGGGTGTGGGGGGAGCCTCTTGCAGGAAGTTTCCCCCTTTCTCTTTACCTCGGCTGATAGGCGAGCCACAGCGCGCGGTAGTAGCGCAGGAAGCGCTCGGGCTCAAGGCTCGGTTGGCCGATCTCGGCGAGGGTGAAGCCCCTGTAGCCGTCGGCGGCCAGCAGCGCGAACAGGCGGCGCCAGGGATAGCGCTCGTCGGCCAGATCGGTGATGTGCGCGAGGCGGATCTTGCCGCGCACGAGGGCGTAGCTCGCGTCAATCGAGCCGTCCGCGTCGCGGTCCTCGAGATTGCTGTTCCAGCAGACGAACACATTGTCGTGGTCCGCGGCGTCGAGGATGGCGCGGATGTTGGGCAGCAGACACGTCTCGTGGCCGTGGACCTCGAGGCGGATTTCGACGCCGCAGTCGGCCGCGTATTGGCCGCACTCGCGGAGCGCCAGGCCGATCTGCTCGAGGGTCTTGGCCTTCGGCACGCCCTCCTTCTCGTGGAGGCGGTTGGGCCGCACCTTGACGCCGGGCGCGCCCACGTCGGCCGCGAGGTTCACATACGCCTTCGTGCCCTCGATGTTCTGCCGCACCACCGCGGGGTCAATCGCGTCGTACTCGAAGGCGCTGCCCAGCCCGGCGAGGGCGACGCGCGAGTCGGCGAAGCGCTGTCGCACCTCGGCCCGCTGGGCCGGCGAGAGGGTGACCTCGACGCCGTGCGCGTGGCCGGTGCGCAGTTCCACGCCCTCGAAGCCGGTCTTCTCGCACATCGCGAGGATCGTCGGCACGTCCCAATCCTTGGCCAGGTTGTAGGTCACCAGCCCGAGCTTCATCGGCGGTTCTCCTTCCCATCCGGTCAGCAGAGTCGAGGCGCTCATCTTACCCGAGCGGGCGGGCCGGCGCAATTCCGCAAGCGGGGCGCGCCTGCTATAATGGCCCTCATCGGGTGTTCCACGGCCACTGGCTTTGGGGACGAGCGATGAGGGTCACCAGCGACTTCGAGTGCGGGAACGGCAAGAACATCCAGCAAGTGGCGCCCGGCCATTGGCGCCTCGAGGAGGTGGGCGAGAGGGCCCCCTACTGCAAGTACTTCTGCGTGAGGGTCGAGGCCGGCGACGACGGCGGCCCCGTGCGTCTGGACGTCTACCCCGACCCGCTGCTCGGCGACGAGGGGCGGCTGGGCATGCTGCACCACTACCCCGCGCCGCTGTGGTTCTGCGAGGGCGACCTCGACCACTGGCTGCCCGTGGCCCACCGCTGGCCTGGCGCGGACCGTTACGGCCTCGACCACCTTTCGACCCAGATCGTGGTGCCGCCCGGCGCGGCGCTCTTCGTCGCGAGCAACGTGGTGCTGCCCTATTCGAAGCTCGTGGCCTGGGCAGCGGCAATGGCTGAGCGTGGCGCGCTGGTGGACTCGCTCGGCCGCAGCCACGAGGGGCGCGACATTCCGCGCCTACGCCTGCCCTGCACAGGCCACGGCAGGCCGCTCACCGTCCTTGTGCTCTCGGGCCAGCACCCCAGCGAGCACTGCGGACCGCTGGCCGTCTGCGGCATCGCCGAGTTTCTCGCCTCCAGCCACCCCGAGGCCAGGGGCATCCGCGAGCGCTGCGACGTGTGGCTCGTGCCGATGGTCAACCCCGACGGCAATGTGCGCGGCCGCAACGGCTGGACGGCGGCCGACGTGAACCCGTGCTCGGACTTCACGGGCGCCAGCGACGGCGCGCCGCCGAAGGCCGTCGAGGACCAGTTGCTCTGGCGATGGCTGTGGCAGGAACTGCGGCCCGACCTGTCGCTCGACTTCCACGGCTACCTGGGCACCCGCGGCTTCGCCGACCCGCCCTGCGACGGCTGCTATGTGCTCGAGAAGCCCGAGGAGCTCTACCCCTCGCCCGAGCGGCTCAACGCCTACCGGGCCATCCGCGACACGCTGTTCTGGGACACTCCCGGCCTCTCGGCCCGCTCGCGCCCGGGCACGCTGAGCGCCGACATGCTGGAGTATCACCTCGCCCGCGCGTGCGGCACGCTCGTGCCGTTCTACGAGATCAACCACGCCTTCCACGGCGTGCAGGCCGCGCGGCGCAAGGGGGCCGATGTTTTCCGGGCCGTGGCGCGCACTCTCCTCGCCCTCCCCTTCCCACTGCCGTGAGCCGCCGCCTCAGAGCGCCCAGCCCTTGCGATACGGCGGATTGATGAGGGCGTTGGCCTCGGAGGAGTTGGTGAACTGCACCTTCTCGGCGTCCCACTCGAGTTTGGCGCCGTGGAGCTTGATGGCGATGACGCCGAGCATGGCGATCTCGGTGAGCGGGCCGCCGTAGAGGGCGAAGTCGCTCCCCGCCTTCTTGCCCTGGCGGATGGCCTGGAGCCAGTCGCCGTGGTGGCCGGGCACGCGGGGGATCTTCTTCTCGGGCAGCTTGTAGGCCTTCATGGCCGTCTCGGGGATGATGCGCACGCCGCCGGCGCCGTGCGAGCCGTAGACGATGACGCCCTTGTCGCCGTAGACGACGGCGCCCGTCTCATAGTGCTTGCGGTCGGGCTCCAGCTCCTTGGGCCGCGGGACCTTGACGGTGCCGCTGTGCCACACCATGGTGATCGGCCCGCGCTGGCCCTTGGCGGCGAACTCGTAGGTGATCTTGTCGCCTTTCGGGAAGGCATCGCCTTGGGTCTTGTAGTCCCAGTCCTTCACCTCGGCCTGGATGGACTTGGGCGCGCCCAGATCGAGCGCCCAGAACACGGGGTCCACCACGTGGCACACCCAGTCGCCCACGGTGCCGTTGCCGAAGGGGGTCCAGCCGCGCCAGGCGCCCGGGCAGTAGGCGGGGTGGTAGGGGCGGTCGAGGGCGGGGCCGAGCCACAGGTCCCAGTTCAGGTGCGAGGGCACTTCGGGCCGTTCCTTGCGCACCTGCTCCAGGCGGTCCACGCCCGAGTTCACGGCGGCGCAGCCGAGCTCGATGCGCTGCACGTTGCCGATGGCGCCATCCCAGATCCACTCGCAGAACATGCGGATGGTTTCGGACGAGTGGCCCTGGTTGCCGAGCTGGGTGACGACATTCTTCTCTTTGGCGGCCTTCATGAGTTCGCGGACTTCGTGGACGGAGTGCGCGAGGGGCTTCTCGCAGTAGACGTGTTTGCCGCGTTTGATGGCGGCCATGGCCACGACCGCGTGCGTGTGGTCCGGGATGCCGATGGTCACCGCGTCAATGTCCTTCTCCATCTCGTCGAACATCTTGCGAAAGTCCGCGTATAGTTTGGCCTTTGGGTACTTGGCGGGGACTTCCTCGGTCTTGCCGTCCTTGGACTGCTTCGTCCTGGGGGTGGTGGCGTCCTTGAGGGTGTTGGCGTTCACATCGCACAGAGCGACGATGTTGTTGCCGCCCGCGACGGCGCCGATGTCGCCGCCGCCCATGCCGCCGGCGCCGATGCCGGCGATGTTGAGCCTGTCGCTGGGCGGGTTGGCCGTGGTGCCGGCCACGGCATGCCGCGGCACCACGGTGAAGGCGGCCACCGTGCCGCCCAACGCCCCCACGAACTCGCGACGCGACAACCTCGACTTGCTCATGCTGCTCTCCTTGCGTGGCCTCTGGCCGGAGGGGGTGAATGGAACGGCTTCAGGTTACCTCTCGGGAGCCTGCGAGTCAAACGCGGCCCTGGTCGAGGGGGTCGGGGGGTCAGCCGGTCAGCCGGCCGGGCGCTCCGGCAAGACACGATCGAATCGCCGCGGCCAGCTCCTCGTGACAGATGGGCTTGGTGAGGAGCAGGTCCACGCACGGGATCGCCTCGCCCGAGGTTGCCATTGTGTCGCCGAAGCCCGAGAGCATGATGATGCGCTGGCCGGGCGAGTCGCGCTTAATGACGGCGGCCAACTCGGTGCCGCTCATGCCGGGCATCGCCCGGTCGAGGATGACGAGATCGAATGCGGCGCCGCGCAGCTTCTCGAGCGCCTCCTCGGCATTCGCGGCGCCCACCATCTGATGGCCGTCGGTCTCGAGGAACGACTGGAGCACGCGCCGCACCACTACGTCGTCATCCACGACCAGCACGTGGAGGGGCTTGGAGCGAGGGTGCCCTTCGCCAGGACTGGTCGGCGCGGTTGGGGAGGTGCCGCCGCGCAGGGCCGGGAGGTGGATGAGGAAGGCACTTCCCTCGCCCGGCGCGCTCTCGACACGGATGGTGCCGCCGTGCCGATGCACGATGCCGTAGACCATCGCGAGGCCCAGGCCCGAGCCGCGTCCCTCTTTGGTGGTGTAGAACGGGTCGAAGCAGCGGCGCTTCGCCTCGTCGGTCATGCCGACGCCCGTGTCGCGCACCTCGATGAGGACGGCGTCGTCGTCGCGCCGGGCCTGGATGGAGATGGTGCCGCCGTCGGGCATGGCGTCAGCGGCGTTGAGGATGAGGTTGAGGAGCATCTGGCGCAGTTCGCTCGGGTCGCCGAGCACCCAGGGCTCGCCGTGCGTGCGGATGCTCAGCGCGATGTTCCTGCCCTCGGCCAGGGCCTGGTCTTTCCAGCGGGGCTGGCTCAGACGCGCCGCGTCCTGGATCGTCTTGCCGAGGTCCACCGCCTCGAGTCGCTCGGCGGCGTCGCGCCGGCGGTAGAAGTCGCTGAGGCGCCGCACCACTCTGGCCGCGTCCCTGGCGGCGTTGCACACGGTCTGGAGCATCTCGCGCGTTTCCAGCGGGTCGCCCAGGGTCTCGGGCACCGTGAGCAGCAGGTCGGTGTAGCCCAGGATCGGCAGGAGGGCATTGTTGAAGTCGTGGGCGATGCCGCTGGCCATCTGGCCGAGCGCGCTCAGGCGCTCCTGCTGCACGATCTGTTCCTGGGTGGCGCGGAGTTCGTCGAGGGCTTTCTCCAGGCGCTGGTTGGCCTCGATCAGTTCCTCATCCGCGCGGCGTTGCTCCATGGCCTTCGCGAAGACCACGCCGGCCATTTGAAGCAGCAGGTGGTCCTCCTCGGCCCAGGCGCGCTCGCCGGCCGCTGTGGCCATGCCGAGGAAGCCCCTCGGGCCGTCGCGCGTCACAAGCGGCACCACGAGGAGCGACCTCAGCCCTCGGGCCTCCAAGGCGGCCTTCTCCCCGGCCGCCGCGGCGGGCAGTTGGGACAGGCTGGTTACGGCAACCGACTCGCCCTGCTCGAGGCGTGCGGCCGCCCAGGGGAAGTCATCGCGGCGCAAGCTGCCGCAAGCCACGGCCGTGGACTCGGCGGAGTTGCCGCCCCACGCGTGGGTGCACGCCGCCGTTGCGCCATCCTGCGAGAGCTGGAAGAGGCAGCAGTGGCTGGCTCCGGCGAAGGCCGCGATCTCGCCCAGGGAGTCGCGGATCGCATCGTCCATCTTCTGGGGGGCGAGCCGCAGGAAACGGGCGGCCACCCTTGCGATGAGTTCCTCGAACTCCGCCCGTCGCCGCACGGCCCGCTGCGAGGCGGCCAGACAGCGCACAAGCAGCAGGCCCGCCAGGCCGAAGAGCAGGCCGACGGTGACGACTCCCGCAACGAGGTAGCGCACCGCGTGGGTGCCGGCGTGGTGGATCAGGCGGGGCGCCCGAGTCTCGACCAGCACGGCCGGGTCGCCCGCGAAGTCGTTCAAGATCGCATAGCCCTTGACCGTGTCACCGTCCAGCAGGCAGGCCGCGACGCGGTTACCGTTGCACAGGTCGGACGCGAGCGAGCGGACCTCGTTGGGGCACTTGCCGTCGTCGAGGCGCCACAGGACGATCCTCAGGTGGGTGATGGCCGACAGGCGCTCCAGCTCGGTGGCCGTGAGCCAGCGGGCCATGAGCAGGGTGCCTGCCGCCGGCCCCTGGCGCTTGCTGTTGAGGATGGGGCGGGCGGCGACCAGCATGATATGGTCGGGAGTGAGCAGGAGGCCCGAGCAACCGTCGCGCTGGCCGGCGCTGGGCGGAAGCGCGAAGCGGTCAGGCTTCAGGGCCTCGGCCCGCAGGGGCGCCGGGGTGCGTGTCTCCAGATCGAAGGACCTGGCGCACACGATCCGCCCCGAGTTGTCGAGGAAGACCAGCGTGTTGATCCGCAGGTTGTCGAGGGACTCGAGGTTGAGGTTGGCGGCCTCGAACGCGGGGGTGGGCTGCTGCACGAACTGGCGGGCGTCGTCCCAGAAGGCCCAATCGGCCGTCGTGTTCTCCAAGGAGGCGAGGTCGGCCATCAGGGCGCCGGCCACCTGGAGCGCGTCGTTCTGCGCGTCCTCCTCCTCCAGCCTTGCGAAGCTGCGGAGGAGAACGGAGCCCGCCACGACGCCAACCGTGATGAGGAGGCCGAACAGGAACAGCCCAGCCGCGGCGAGAAGCCTCCTGTCCGAGCCGCTCGCCGCCTCCCTCTGCCCGATTGGGTCCCGCCCCATCATTGCGCACCCCCCTTGCGTACACAGGCCGTAGATGAGCAGTTGCCCCTTGTCATCATTGTACAATCCCGCCCACAGCAGTCAATGGCGCGAAGGGCAATGCGGCTTGACCTGCGGCGGCGCAACGAATACGATGGGCCGCCGAAGTGCGGAGATGTGGCCTCCCACGTTTCTCTGCCGCGTACGTAAGGGAATGCTCCATGAGAAGCAATCCTGTCGTCCTCGCCCTGGCGCTGATGGCTGTCTCGTGCGTCAGGCTGGAGGAGAACGCCATGCCGCCCCGCGCGATCACATTGCACGTGGCGCCCGCGGGCGCCGACACCAATCCCGGCACCCAGAGCAAGCCGTTCGCCACGCTGGAACGCGCCCGCGACGAGATCCGCGCGCTCAACAGGGCCGGCGGCTTGCCCCGGGGCGGCGCGGCCGTGGAACTCGCGGGCGGCGTCTACGAGCGCTCGAAGCCCTTCGAGCTGGCCGCCGAGGATAGCGGCAGCCAGGATGCGCCCATCGTCTACCGCGCGCGCAGGGGCGAGGAGGTGCGCCTGGTCGGCGGCAAGGCGGTGGCGGGCTGGAAGCCTGTGGCCGATCCGGCGGTCCTCGCCCGCTTGGAGCCCGCGGCCCGCGGCCGGGTGATGCAGGCCGATCTCAGGGCCCTCGGCGTCGCCGACCTCGGCGGGGTGAACGCCAACCGCCTCGAGCTGTTCTTCAACGACCAGCCGATGACCCTCGCCCGCTGGCCCAACGAGGGCTTCGTCAGGATCACAGGGCTCGTCGAGCCCGACACCGTGAACGTCCGAGGCACCAAAGGCTCCAAGACGGGCAAGTTCCTTTACGATGGCGACCGCCCGAAGCGCTGGGCCGGCGAGAAGGAGCCCTGGCTGCATGGCTACTGGTTCTGGGACTGGAGCGACCAGCGGCATGCGGTGGAGGCCATTGACGTCGAGAAGCGGGTCATCGCGGTGAAGCCGCCGTACCACGGCTACGGCTATCGCGTGGGCCAGTGGTTCTACGCGTTCAACCTGCTGAGCGAGATTGACCAGCCGGGCGAGTGGTATCTCGACCGCGAGGCAGGCCTGCTCTACTTCTGGCCGCCCTCGCCCGTCGAGAAGGGCCGGGCCGTCGTCTCCCTGGCCGAGTCGCTCGTGGCGATGAAGGGCGTTTCGCACGTCACGCTCCGCGGCCTCACGCTCGAGACCTGCCGCGGCACCGCCGTGAGCATCGAGGGCGGTCACCATTGCGCCATCGTCGCCTGCACGCTCCGCAATCTGGGCGGCTCCGCCGTGCGCATCGCGGGCGCGACCGACAGCCGCGTGGTGGGCTGCGACATCTATGGCGTGGGCGACGGCGGCATCTCGCTCGATGGCGGCGACCGCAAGACCCTCACCCCCGCGCGCCTCGCCGCCGAGAACAACCATATCTACCACTACGGCCGCTGGAACCGCATGTACAAGGCCGCCATCCAGATCGGCGGCGTGGGCAACCGCGCGGCCCACAACCTCATCCACAACGCGCCCCACATGGCCATTGGCTTCGGCGGCAACGACCACGTCATCGAGTTCAACGAAATCCACTCCGTCTGCTACGAATCCAACGATGCCGGGGCTATGTACGCCGGCCGCAACTGGACGATGCGCGGCACCGTCGTTCGCCACAACTACCTCCACCACATCAACGGCTTCGAGGGGCGCGGCTGCGTGGGCGTGTACCTCGATGACATGTTCTGCGGCACCGACATCGTGGGCAACGTCTTCTACAAGGTCACCATGGCCGCCTTCGTCGGCGGCGGACGCGACTGCACGGTGGCCAACAACATCTTTGTGGACTGCCCGCGGGCGCTGCACATCGACTCCCGCGCCCTCGGCTGGGCGCGCGACCACACCGACAGTTGGGTCAAAGAGGGCAAGGAGAAGGGCACGCACCTCGGCATCGAGTTCCTCAAGCCGCCCTACAGCACCCGTTGGCCGCAGCTTCTCACGATCCTCGACGACGAGCCGCACGCGCCCAAGGGCAACGTCGTCGAGCGCAACCTCTTCGTCGGCGAGCGCTGGAACGACGTGGACAGCCGCGCCAAGCCCTACGTCGTGATGCGAGACAACCTGACGGACACCGATCCGCTCTTCGTCGCCAAGCCGCCGGCCAGCTTCGAGCTGCGCAAGGACTCCCCCGCCTGGAAACTCGGCTTCCAGCCCATCCCTTTCGAGAAGATCGGCCTGTATAAGAGCGCCGACCGTGCCTCGTGGCCCGTCGAGCACACGGTCCGTCCCATGCCTGAGCCGCCGGCCCCCAAGCCCCGCGTGCCCCAAGGCCCGCCGCCTGTAGCCAAGCTCCCCGCGAAGCTCCTCCTCGCGCAGGGCATCCACGGCGAGAAGCTCAGCCCCAGCAGCACTGCCATGCTCACCCTTGATGGAGCCAGCCTTCGCGTCGCCTTCGACAACGCCGTTGACCCGAACAAGCCCCTTCGCCCCGGCTCGACGTGGGGCCAGGATGACGCGGTGGAGGTGGCGATCCGGAACCCAGCAACCGGCAAGGGCGCGCCGATCTATGTCCTGCGCGGCTTCCCCAACGGCCACTTCGAGGCGAGCACCGAGGCCGGCGCGCCCGACGCCGCGGCGAAGAAGGCCGCCGACGCCGTCAAGTTCGCCGCCAAGGTCGTCGGCAAGGAGCGCTGGACTGCCGAATACCTCATCCCCTTCGCCGCCCTGGGCATTGACCCCGCGAAGCACAAGCGGCTCGAATTCAATCTCACGGTCCGCAAGACCGCCGGCGACCAGTGGCTCATGTGGCGCGGCACCGGCGGCTATAGCTGGGAGGTCGCCAAGGCCGGCTTCCTGGAGCTTGCTCCGTAGCCTTCCCTCCCGAAGGTTCCAATACCTTCGGGAGGGTAACGGGAACGAGGAGTGGGAACATGCGAGGGTGGTTCGTCGCCGTCATGCTCTTAGCCTCACTTGACCTGTCGGCGGGGGAAACAGCTATGGTCACCGTGTCGCCCAGGGACACCGACGAGCTGCTGGCGAACCCCGGCATCGGCTGGCAGACGTTCCACCGCACACGCACGCAGGACAAGAGTCTGCCCGAATGGCTCCCCTCAACACTCCACTACGCACGATGGGGCTGGGGAACGCTTGAGCCACAGCCAGGCAAGATCGACCACGCCTTTCTCGACAAGGTGCTCAAGGACTCCCGCGACGCCGGCCAGCAACTCGCCTTCCGCGTGATGTGCTGCTCCACCACGCCCCGCGACCCTTACTTCCCCAAATGGCTCAGGGACGCCGGCGGGCGCATTCTCGAGACGCAGTACGGCGACGGCGGCCCCACGCTGCCCGTGCCCGATCTCGACGACCCCATCGTCCTCGAACGCCACCTCGACTTCATCAGGCGCCTGGGCGAACGCTACGACGGCCACCCCGACCTTGACCACATTGACCTCGGCTCCGTGGGCTGGTGGGGCGAGTGGCATATGAGCAACTCCAAGGCCGCGCCCATGCCCAAGCCCGAGACCCAGCAGAAGATCGTGGACGCCTGGCTCGCGGCGTTCAAGAAGACGCAACTGCTCATGCTCATCGGCGGCGGCAAGATGCTCACCTACGCCACCCAGCGCGGCTGCGGCTGGCGGGCCGACTGCCTGGGCGACATGGGCGGCTTCTCGAAGACCTGGTGCCACATGCGCAAGGGCTACCCCTTCTGGATTCAGCAGGCCGGCGTGGGCGACGCCTGGAAGACCGCGCCCGTGGCGTGGGAGAGCTGCTGGGACATGCGCCGCTGGGTCCAGGAGAAGTGGCCCCTGCGCTTCATCTTCAGCTACGCCCTCGCCCTCCACGGCTCGGTGCTCAACAACAAGTCGGCCCCCCTCCCCGAAGGCCCCGAGATTCGCCCCGAGATCGAGCGCTTCGTGCGGCGGCTCGGCTACCGCCTCGTCCTGCGCGAACTGAGGCACCCCGCGGCCGCCGCCGCGGGCAAGGGATTCGCCCTCTCGATGAAGTGGCAGAACGTCGGCTCCGCCCCCTGCTACCGCCCCTATCGCCTCGCCTACCGCCTCTCCAACGACAACGGCTTTGCCAAGGTCATCCCCAGCACCGTCACCGTCAACAGGTGGATGCCTGGTTCGGTGCCCCTCTTCACCGAGGGTTTCTACAAGGGCGACTGGGACCTGCCGAATGGCGAGGTCAACGACGTGGCCGACGAGGCAGCTCTCCCCGCCGACCTCCCCCCTGGCCGCTATCGCCTCTCCATCGCCGTTATCGGCTCGGATACCCTCGCCCCCGCCATTCGCCTCGGCATCCAAGGCCGCGCGCAGGATGGCTGGTATCCCCTCAGCGAACTCACCGTGACGAAGTGAGCTTCGCCCCCGCCGAGCTTGCCCCGGTAGAACGCGGGTCAGCAACCGCCTCGGCGGCGGGCGCCGCAAGCAGGGCCTTCCCAAGCGGGCGCCTGGGAACGAGAGCAACAATGGACCCCATGGACAACCTGGACGAGGCGGCCCCGTGGCTCCCCCCTTGGCCTGTCCATAGCGTCCATGATGTCCATCGTGTCCGCGATCGCCACGTTCGTTCATCTTCATTTGACACACCCGACCCACGGGGCTAAGATACCGCGCTAAGGTGGCATGACCCTGAGGGCAACAGTTCGAGAAAGGGCTGGCAACATGGCAGACAAGGTGCGGCTGGCGATGATCGGCTGCGGCGGCATGGCCAACGGCCATCTCCGCGGCTACGAGCTCCTCTGGCAGAAGGGCATGCGGAACTTCGAGATCACGGCCTGCGTGGACCCGAATCTCGAGGCCGCGGGCAAGTTCGCCGACACGGCCGAGAAGTTCCAGGGCAAGCGCCCCGCCGTCCTCGCCGACTATGAGGAGATGATCAGCAAGAAGCTGGCCAACGCGGCCGACATCGTGACGCCCCACGGCCTGCACCACACCATCGGCTGCGCGTGTCTCGAGAACGGCATTGACGTGATGATCGAGAAGCCGATCGGCATCACGGTGCGGGCGAGCCGCCTGATCGCCGAAACGGCCGACAAGACGAAACGCATCGCGGCCACCGCCGAGAACATCCGCCGCTCGCTCGGCCAGCGGGCCATCCACTGGGCGCTCAACGAGAAGAAGATCATCGGCGACATGCGCAGCTTCTTCTCCCAGGGCGCCGGCTACAGCCCCTTCCCCGGCGATGCGCCCCCCTTCCGCTGGCGCATCCAGAAGCTCCTCTCCGGCGGCCTGATGGTGATGGACAGCGGCGCGCATTTCGTGGACTCGATGCGCTACTTCTTCGGCGACCTCGAGCGCGCCTACGCTGAACTGCGCCTCTTCGAACCCGCCAAGTTCACCGACGACAAGGGCAACACCGTCGTGAGCGATTGCGAGGACTCCTGGTCCGCCATCCTCACCTTCAAGAGCGGCCTCGTGGGCACCTGGAGCTGGTCCAACGTTCAGCCAGGCCACTCCTACCGCACCGTGCTCTACTACGGCTCCGAAGGCTCGATCAAGGACACGGGCGACGTCTTCCACGGCTTCCAGTCCCTCGCCGGCGAGGTGATGTTCAAGGACGGCAAGACGAAGAGCGTGAACGACCTGGCGATCGAGTTCCTCTTGAGCCTGTCGCCCGACGACAAGGAGCGGCTCTTCCCCTACGGGATCACGAACGGCGTTTACATCGAGTGCTGGGACTTCGTGGACGCCTGTGCGAAGCGCCGCCGCCCCGACCTGGATGCCTGGGACGGCCTGAAGGCCAAGGCATTCAGCGAAACCGTCTACGAATCCGCCGCCGCGGGCAAGGCGATTGCCTACGACGACGTGGTCGCCTGCAAGGTCGAGAAGTACCAAGGCCCGATCAACAAGAAGTGGGGCCTGAAGAAGTGATTGCCGATTTGCGATTTGCGATCTGCGATTTCAGATGCAAGGTGCGCGCAGCGGCCTGTCGCTTGGCCTGTGTCTCAAATCGGCAATCGGAAATCGGCAATTGGAAACGCCGGGATGATCATCCGCGACCTCTATCGCAGCCCGCTTGAGGACCTGCACAAGGCTGTTGCGACCAGCACGGCCACGGTGCTCCGGCGCGGGATCATCAGCCCTCCCGCAGCGGTGGAGGCCGACGACGTGGCGCGCCTGGGGGCGCGGCCCGACTTCGACCCCTCGCTGAGCTTCGTGGCCTACGAGGGGCCTGAGCCCGTGGCCTTTCTTGTCTCCCGCCTCCAGCGGACCGGGGAAACCGCTGAGGCAACCTGGAGTCTCTTCGGCAGCGCGCCCGGCGCGCGACGCGCGCTCGAGGTGCTGCTCGATGAGACCAAGGCCCTCTGGCGCCGTGAGGGCGCCACGCGGGCGCGCAAGGAGACGGCCGGCTTGCTCCTCAGCGAGCCGCGAGTCTCCGAAGACGCCGAGCTGCTCGACGTGCTGAAGCAGCGAGGGTTCCAGACCGCGGTCGCCAGCACCGAGCTGTCGGCCGAGCTGAAGAAACTGGCCACGCCTAAGGAGCTTGCCGATCGTCAGGCCGAGGCGCGCCAGAAGGGCTTCCTCTTGCGCCCCGCGCGGCCCGACGAGGCGCTCGTTGTCGCACGCCAGTACGACCCGCGCCACACCCGCCAGCACTCGCAGGAGTTCTGGAACCTCGTGGTCCGCCACCTGCGCCCTGAGGCCACGCTCGTGGTCGAGCACCGCCGGCAGATAATCGGCTTCGCCGCCTACCTGGGTTGGACCCTCGAAGGCCCCTGCCCGCACCTCGGCCCGCACTTCGTAGACGAGGTGCATCGCAAGAGCGGCCTCGACGCGCTCCTGCTCCACGAGGCCCTGCTCCTCGCCAAACAGAACGCCAAGGAGCGGGCCCGGGCCTTCTGCGCGTCCGAGCGGACAGAAGTCTACCAGAGGGCAGGCTTTACGGTCGCCGGCCGCTTCTGCCACGAGGCCGCGGCTGACCTGGCATGAAATCGGTCGCTTTCCGCCACCAGAAGTTGTTCTCCGACAACCATGAAACACCTGCTCTCCCTCTCGCTGGTCCTCGTCGCCGCATTCGAGGAGTTCGCCGTGTCGGAACAGCGTGCCTTGCCGGGCACCAGGCCACTCGAGATGACGGGGGACCTCGCCGCCCAGATGGTCGCCGGGCTCCGCGAGTTCATGCTCCGGCAGATTGACGACCCCGCCGCCAGCCGCGCGCAGCTCTGGCAACGCAACTCCGCATCGCCAGAGGCATCCGCCCTTGCCCGCGAGCGCCTCAGGACCTGCATCGGCGCCGTGGACCCGCGCGTGTCTTTCGAAGGCATCGAGCTCGTGGGCACCACGGCCACGCCCGCCAGGGTGGCAGAGGCTCGGGGTTACGAGGTCTTCGCCGTTCGCTGGCCCGTGCTGGAAGGTGTGGATGCGGAAGGGCTTATGCTCCGGCCCAAGGGCGACCCGATGGCGAAGGTGGTGGCGATCCCCGACGCCGACTGCTCGCCGGAGATGCTGGTCGGGCTGGTGCCCGGCTTGCCGCCCGGCGCACAGTTCGCCCACCGCCTTGCTGAGAACGGCTGCCTCGTCCTCATCCCCACCATCATTGACCGCCAGACCACGTGGTCGGGCAACCCGCGCATCGGGCGAAAGACCGACCAGTCCCACCGCGAATGGATCTATCGGCAGGCATTCGAGATGGGCCGACACATCATCGGCTACGAGGTCCAGAAAGTGCTGGCCGCGGTGGACTGGTTTGCTCGCTTGGGCGGCCAGGCAAGGATCGGCGTCTTCGGCTATGGCGAAGGGGGCCTTCTGGCCCTCTATGCCGCCGCTCTCGATGAACGCATTCACGCCGCCGTCGTGAGCGGCTACTTCCAGGCCCGCGAGAAGGTGTGGCAAGAGCCTATCTATCGAAACGTCTGGGGTTTACTGCACGAGTTTGGCGATGCTGGCCTGGCCCGCCTGATCGCCCCAAGGCCGCTCATCGTCGAGGCGAGCCGCGGCCCAGTCGTCGGCAAGCAGGGCTCGACCCCCGGTGAACTGGTCTCCCCGCCCTTCGAGTCCACCAAGGCCGAGTTCGAGAGGGCCCGTGCGATGAACTCCAGCCTCAAAGGCGACGGCGACGGCCCGCCCGGCCGCGAGGACACCCTCAGCGCCTTTCTCAACGCGCTCGCCGCGGACGCGGGCGTGAGGGCCGGCGGCCAGCCCACCGCCGACTTGCGGCGAGGCTTCGACCCCGCTCCGCGGATGAAGCGCCAACTCGACCAGCTCGTCGCCTTCACCCAACGGCTGATGCGCCTCTCCGAGTACCGCCGCGAGGCGTTGTGGGCGAAGGTAAACCATTCAAGCGTCGATGCTTACGCGAAGTCTATCGAACCTTACCGCGAGATGTTCCGCAAAGACCTCATCGGCGAGGTTCCGTCGCCATCCGCCTCCCCAAACCCTCGCAGCCGGGTGATTTACGATGAGGCGAAGTGGACCGGCTACGAGGTGGTCCTCGACGTCTGGCCTGGTGCCTTCGCTTACGGCATCCTCTTGCTGCCCAAGGACTTGAAGCCGGGCGAGCGCCGTCCAGTCGTGGTCTGCCAGCACGGCCTGGAGGGCCGCCCACAGGATGTGGCGGACCCGAGGGCACAGAACTGCTATCACCGGTTTGCTGCTCGACTTGCGGACCGCGGCTTCGTGGTCTTCGCCCCCCAGAACCCCTACATTGGGGGCAACGCCTTTCGCGTCCTTCAGCGGATGGCCAATCCCCTGAAGTGCTCGCTCTTCAGCCTGATCATCCGCCAGCACGAGGTCATCACTGACTGGCTCGCCTCGCTGCCCTTCGTGGATGCGGAACGCATTGGCTTCTATGGACTTAGCTATGGCGGCAAGTCGGCGATGCGCGTCCCAGCCCTCGTGCCCCGTTACTGCCTCTCCATCTGCTCGGCAGATTTCAATGAGTGGGTGGTGAAGAATGTAACCATCGAGGCTTCATACAGCTACATGTTCACTGGCGAGTACGAGATGTTCGAATTCGACCTCGGCCACACCGCGAACTACGCGGAGATGGCCGCCCTCATCGCCCCACGCCCGTTCATGGTGGAGCGCGGCCACAGGGACGGGGTGGCGCCCGACGAGTGGGTCGCCTACGAGTACGCCAAGGTCCGCCGCCGCTACGCCGACCTCAAGTTGCCCGAGCGCACGGAGATAGAGTTCTTCGACGGCCCGCACGAAATTCACGGCGTCGGCACCTTCAGATTCCTTCACCGCCACTTGCGCTGGCCCGAGCCGGCACCGTAGGGGGTCGCCCGTCGCGGCTGTCTGCGGCCTGCGGTGAGCCGGGAGCGTGCGCGACACAGGGAGAGAGGCATGGACCCGTCGAGCGCGGTCAGGCCCGTTTCCTCGCACGACACGCTGCGAAACAGCCTGCTCGCCATCATCGCGGCGATCCTCTGCCTGATCGTCGTCTACCACACCCGCTCCGTGGTCGTGCCCATGCTCTTCGCGGTGTTTCTCACGGCGCTCATCTATCCGCTGGCCAAGAAGCTCGACCGCTGGCTGCCCTTCTGGGCGAGCGTGGCCGCCATCATCCTGGGCATCACCGCCCTGGCAACGGTGGCCGGTTTCTTCCTCGTCGGGGCCGTGCGGGGTGTGGTGAGCAATCTGCCCAAGTATAGCGATCGGATCGAGCAGGTGGCTTCTCCGCTGCTCGAGTACGCGCGCCAGCACGGCCTCCACGTGGGAGCCGTGACGACGGAGGACGACGCCCGCAAGCTGGCGCAGTTCGTGGGGCGCGGCTTGACCTCGGTAGGTCAGTTCCTGGGCGGCCTGCTCACCACGATGCTGCTCACGGTGTTCGCCCTTTCGGAGGTGCGACAGCTCCGAGGGCGCATTCTCCGGGCCTGCGGCGTCGAGAAGGGCCAGGCCTGCATCGCCACCCTGAACGCCGTGAGCCGCCGGGTGGCCGTGTTCGTGTGGACGAAGACCTGGATCAGCGTGGTGGTGGGCGTGGCCGTGGGGATCGCCTGCTACGCCATCGGCATAGACTTCGCCCTCTTCTGGGGCTTTCTGGCGTTGGCGCTGAACTTCATCCCCTATGTCGGCCAGCCGCTGGCCGTCGCGCCGCCCATCCTGCTGGCCTTCATCCAGTTCGAGAGTCGCGCGCCGGTCGTCATCGCCACCATCGTGCTGGTCGGGGTGCAGTGCATCAACGCCTACGTGCTGGACCCCCTGGCCATGCGGAACGCCCTGCGCATCTCGGCCCTTTTCCTCCTCGCGAGCGTGATCCTGTGGGGCTGGCTGCTGGGCATGGCGGGAGTGGTGCTCGGCACGCCGCTCTCGGTCGCGCTCGTGGTCACCTGCGAACACGTGCCCGCGCTCCGGCCCATCGCCGCGATCCTGGCGGAACGGCCCGACCCCGCGGGTCCCCGTGCAGGGGCGGCCTGACGGGCGCCCGGCCCCTTTGACCCAAGGGGCGCGGCAGCGCGAGCGGCTGAAAAGAATCGCTTGCGGTCAGTGCGCTTTTCCCGTAGAATACCGGCAACTCCCCGTGGTTGGCCTCTCTCGTTCCCCGAAGCAGAGGCCCCGGGGCGCCGGACACGCCGCAAGCGGCACACCGTCGGGCGCCCGAGGGAGAGGCCGAAGAGCGGAGGCGTTCCCTCGCGGGCGCGGGGACCTCGCGGGGCACTTGTTTAGGAGACGGGTATGATCAGGGCAGTGGGCAGAGCAGGCCCGGGGCTCGCCCTCGCCGTCGTGCTGCTGGCCGCCCAAGGCTGCACGAACTGGCAGGGCGGGGTCGCGGGCTTCCTGCGGAACCGCGCCAAGGACGCGATGGAGTGCGCCGACATCGGCATCACCATCAGCGACCGGGCGCAAGGCTGCTTCTACGCGGCCTTCATGTCGGCCGTCCCCTTCGGCTACGGCGAAGTGGACGGCACGTTCTTCGGCCTGGGCGGCGGCGACTTCGGGGCCATGAGGATCCACTACCGCCACTGGGGCCTCGGCCTCATCGGCCGCGAAGAAGTCGCCTGGGGCAACTCGATCTGGGACTTCCCGGAGTTCGACCCCGACACGCCCGACGACCGGATGAACTGCCAGGGCGTCGGCATCCTGGGCTTCTTCACCCCGCCCTACGACGCCCGACCCGCCGGGAGGCCCACCTGAACGAAGTACTTCCACGCATGGCGCGTGGGCGTTGTGCTGAATGCCTCCTGGGTACAGATGCTGGACTTCGGTGCAGGCTTCATGGGCCTGGACCCGGCAGGTGACGATGGCCACAAGTACGGCTACTGGCCGTGGCAGATCGAAGGGTGGCCCCTCCCCACGGGCAAAGTGTTCCCCGCCAGCCCCGTGGCAGGGGCGGACGCGCCCAAGAACGCTCCAAAGGACACCCCCAAGGCCGCCCCGAAGGAAACCCCCAAGGCGGCCCCAAAGGATGCCCCAAAGCCGCCCCCCGAAGCGAAGACCCCCGCCAAACCCGCCACACCGCGAACCGCTGAGCGGCTCACGGAGCGGATCCCTTAGGCAGCGGTCTGCGACTCGGGTGGTTTCCGATGCAGTCCAAGACGCGGCACAGGCCCCATCGGCTTGTGCCGCGTTGCTTTTCCGGCCTCCTCGGCGCCCGCGCCTTCGAGGCAGGGTTTGCCCCATCCCCCTTGACAACGCGTGGCGTTGTGCGCACCATAGGAGGGCGGATTCCCCGGTCTGGTCCCCGTGGCCCCGGAGTGGAAAGGAGACGTGTATGCGCGGCCTTGTGTTACGCAGAAGCGGGCTGTTGTTGCTGGCGCTGGCCCTTGCGGCCACGCCCGGCTGCTCGAAGCGCCTGCTCAACGCCGGCGGCGTCGGCGAGGCGATCGGCAACTACCTCACCGATCGCGCCACCGACATGCTGGACATCGTGGACGTGGGCTTCTCGATCTCGACGAAGCCGCAGTTCTGCCTCTACGCCAACGGCGTCTCGATGGGCGGCGGCGGGTTCGGCATGGTGGACGGCTACTTCGCCGGCATCGGCGGCGGCAACATCGGCTACACCCGCTTCTACACGGCCGACGTGGGCGCCATCGTGTGGTGCTACGAAGAGCTGGCCTTCGGCGACTTCGATAAGCACGACCTCAACACGGTGAACGCGCAAGGCACGGGCATTGCCGGCCTGCTCATGGGGCCCCTGGGCAATCCCGGCTGGAAGCCCTCATGAATACACTACCTCCACCTAGGTTGGGTGGGCTTCGTCGGGAACATTAACTACCTCCAACCCCTCGACCTCGCCGCCGGCTTCCTGGGCCTGGACCCTGCTCAGGACGACGGCCTGCGCTTCGGCCTCTGGCCCTGGGAATCCGAGCACCAGGCCTCGGCCCAGGCCGTGGCGCTGCGCGAGGACATGTTTGGCCTGACCGACAAGAAGGACCCGGGCGCGACCGCGCCGGCGTCGGTGTCGAGCTTCTTCGGCCGGGGCCGGATGCCCCTGCCGCCCGTCGGCAAGGTGCCGGCCCGGGCGCCCAAGGCCGAAGCCAAGCCCGAAGCCGAGAAGAAGTGACCGTCGCGCACACGGCCCGCCTGTGAACGCACCGCGAGGGGCCGCTGCCCGAGGCAGCGGCCCCTTTGCGTTGGCGCGGTCCTGCGCCCCTGCGCGTCGGCGGGATGCGGATCGCTCCCTTGACAGCCGCGCTCCCGGCCGGTATCGTGATCTGAGAACAGGAGGCTGCCATGGCCACTCCCGTGAAGAGCAAGCGCGCCATCATGCGGTTGCTGCACACACACAGGGCGCGCATCGCCGCTCTGGGCGCGCGGCGGATTGGCCTGTTCGGGTCCTTCGTGCGTGGCGAGGCGCGGCGGCACAGCGACGTGGATATCCTGGTCGAATTCGAGCCGCGGCAGAAGACTCTCGACAATTTCCTGGCCCTCGCCTCGTTCCTCGAGGAGATTCTCCGGCGCAGGGTCGAGTTGGTGACCCCGGAATCGCTGAGCCCCTTCCTCAGGCCCCGCATCCTCCAGGAAGTGGAGTATGTCTCCCTCGCCGCTTGAGCATGTGCGGCACATCCTTGCCGAGACTCAGTACCTGCTGGACGCGAGCCGCGGGCTGACCAAGGCGCGCTTCAAGGCCGATGCGACTCTCACGCGCGCGTTCGTGCGGAGCATTGAGATCATTGGCGAGGCGTCGAAGCGGGTGCCGGCGGCATGGCGTGAGCGATACCCCGACGTTGACTGGCGGGCCATGGCGGGTATGCGCGACCGCTTGATCCACGCCTACTTCGGCGTGGACTATGATATCGTTTGGAACGTGGTGCGCACGAAACTCCCCCGCCTCCGGGAGCAACTCGCAGAGGTGCTCCGGCGCGAGACCGCGCGGTGACGGCAGGCGGAACCTACTGACGGAAAGGAGCCACAATGACCAGATGGCTGGCAGCGGCGTTGGCGGCGAGTCTTTGGGTCGGCGGCACGGCGCTCTGCGCCGAAGGGCCGGGCAGCAAGGGGCCGGCCCGCCCGCCCCGCATCGCGCCCACGGCCGCCGCCCCCCTCCCGAAGGACGATGCGGAGAAGAAGATCCTCGACGTCCTGGCCGACCTGCGCCAGAACCAGTCCCGCGGCATGATGAACGTGCCGCCGGAGGACGGGCGCCTGCTCCGCCTGCTCACCGAGGCGCTCGGCGCCAAACACGTCGTCGAGATCGGCACGTCGAACGGCTACTCGGGCATCTGGTTCTGCCTCGCGCTGCGCACGACCGGCGGCAAGCTCACGACCCACGAGATTGACGCCACCCGCGCCAACCTCGCCCGCGAGAACTTCAAGCGGGCCGGCGTCGAGGAACTCGTCACCCTCGTCGAAGGCGACGCGCACGAGAAGGTGGCCGAACTGAAGGGCCCCATTGACCTCGTGTTTCTCGACGCCGACAAGCCCGGCTACGCCGACTACCTGACCAAGTTGCTCCCCCTCGTGCGTCCCGGCGGCCTCATCCTCGCCCACAACACGAACTCCCAGAGCGGCGACATGCAGGACTTCCTCAAGGCCGTCACCACCGACCCCAACCTGGAGACGCTGTTCACCTCCGTGGGCGGCCAGGGGTTCTCCTTCACCCTCAAGAAGCGTTGAGGGAATCTGCCGTGCAGAAGCTGGCCCCTGGACTCCCGCTTCTGCTCTCCCTGGCTGCCGCGGCACTCGCCGCGGAGCGGCCGACCATCGCCCTCGACGGCGCCTGGCAGTTCAGGCTTGACCCCAAAGAGGAGGGCGAGAGGGAGCAGTGGTTCGCCGCCCAGGCGCCTCTCGACACGACAATTCAGGTGCCTGGGGCGTGGGACGCCCAGGGCTTCGGCCCCGAAACGTCGAAGCTGCGGCACAACTTCGTCGGCAAAGCCTGGTACCGCCGCCAAGTCACTATCCCCGCCGGATGGAAGGGCAAGCGCCTCTTCCTCATCATCGGCGGAGTCCATCGCTACGCCAAGGTCTGGGTGAACGGCACCTGCCTCGGCGAGCACATCGGCTACCTCTCGCCCATCGAGCATCCGATCAACGAGTTCGCGCAGGCCGGCGAGACCGCTACCCTCGCCATCTGCGTGGACTCCAAGCAGCGGTGGGACGTTGACACGCTGGCCGGTTGCTTCGACATTATTGACGAGATGTTCACCGCCTGGGGCGGCATCTGGGGCCACGTGGCCATCGAGGCCCGCGGCGAGGCCTGGCTCAGCGACCTCTTCGTGCAGCCGAAGCTCGACCCCCCGGCCTGCCTCGTGTCGGCCAGGCTCAATGGCAAGGCCGAGGGGGCGAAGCTGAAGATGGACATTGTGGACGCGGATGGACGGGTGGCAGCCCGGGCCGAAGCTGAGGCCAGGGAGATGATCAGCATCCGGGCGGAGATTCCGGCAGCCAGGCTCTGGTCGCCGAACCACCCCGACCTCTACACCGCCCGCCTGTCGCTCGTTCGCGGCGACGAAGTGCTCGACAGCGTCGAGACGCGCTTTGGCCTCCGCGTCATCGAGATCAAGGAGCCGCACATCCTGCTCAACGGCAAGCGGCTCTTCCTCCACGGCTACGGCGACGACGCGGTCTACCCCGAAACGATGGCCGCGCCGTCCGACAAGGCGGTCTACCTCAAACGCCTGCGGCTCATCAAGAGCTACGGCTTCAACTACGTCCGCCACCACAGCCACTTCCTGCCGCCCGAGTACTACGATGCCGCCGACGAGGTCGGCATGCTCATCTCGCCCGAGTTGCCCATCGCCTATCTCAACTACTACCAGCGGGCCAAAGGCCCCGCCCTGGAACTCTACAAGCAGGAGTGGGCGGCGGTGATCAGGCGCTTCCGCAACCACCCCTGCATCCTCGACTGGTGCATGGGCAACGAGATGTGGGACGGTGTGCCGCTGGCGCCCGAACTCTATCGCATCGCCAAGGAACTCGACCCCACGCGGCCGGTGATAGACAGCAACGGCATCAGCGGCGGCGGCTGGCTCGACGGCAAGCGCGACCGCCCGACCCTCGACTTCTTCGTTTACATGTTCGACCTCCGCCACACGCCCCTTGAGCAGCCCAAGCGCCACCATTTCCCCGAGCCAAAGAAGCCCGTCATCTCCCACGAGATGGGCAACTTCATCACCTTCCCGCGCCTCGATCAGATCGAGGCGTTCCAGCACAACTTCAAGCCCTTCTGGCTCACGCCCGCCCGCGAGAAGATGCAGAAGCTCGGCCTCCTCGGCGAGGCGGAGCTCTGGGCGCGGAACTCCGAGCGCCTCTACCTCCTCTGCCACAAGCTCAACATCGAGGACCTGCGGAAGAACCCCTTCGCCAGCGGACACCAGTGGTGGCTGTTCCAGGACTACTGGACCGGCTCGAACGGCATCGTGGACGCCTACTTCCGCCCCAAGGCCGAGATTCCCCCCGAGCGCGTCCGCCCCTTCGTCGGCGATGTGGTCCTCCTTCTCGACGGCCTTCCGCCGGTCTGCCGCGGAGGCCAGGCGCTCGACCTGAAGCTCTCGGCCTCAAATTACTCGGAACAGGCGCTTGCCGGCGCCCAGTTCGCAGTGCGGGCTTCAGCCCGTAGCCCTCGGATACGGCCTGAAGGCCGCACTACGAACATCACCGACGAGGTGAAGCAGGGAACCGTGGAGCAGGTTGCGGCCAGCACACTCAGCCTGCCCGACGCGCCGGCGCCGCAGTTGCTCACCATCGAGGCCGAGATGGCGGCCGGCGAGGTGAAGGCCAGGAACGAATGGACCGCGTGGGTCTACCCGAGTGAAGCACCTGCCCCCAAGCTCAAGGTGCCGCTTTTCGCTGGGCCGGAGCTGGCGCGGGCGCTGGAGTGGCTTAGGATGAAGCCGCTGCCAGGGAGCGAGAAGCTGCCCGCCGATGCGGTCTACGTCATGAACCAGCCGACGAAGCAGGTGCTCGACGCGGTGGCCGAGGGAGCCTGCCTGGTGATGCTCTCGCCCCAGGGCTTCTTCCCGACCGAGCGCAACCGCTTCAAGACCGGCTGGTGGCTCGGCGGGCCGGGCGACAGCAACGTGGGCACCGTGGTCTACGACAACCCCATCACCCGCGAGATGGCGCCCGACGGCTGGTGCGACATCGGCTGGCACCGAGTCGTCGAAGGCTCACAGGCGGTCATCCTCGACAGCCTGCCCTCTCAGCCCGAGGTGCTGGTGCGCGCCATCGAGGTCCACCGCCTCTGCCGCAGCAAGGCCCTCCTCTTCCAGGCTCGTGTTGGCAAGGGCACCCTCATCGTCAGCGGCCTGAACCTGTCCCCGATTGTGGGCGGGGCCTCCGCGCCCCGCGGGTCGCGGGACAGAGACGTCCCGCCCACAGCGGATAGGCCCCCAGAAATGGAGTGGCTTCTGGCGCGGATGGTGGAGCACGCGGGCACGCTGCCGAGGCCCAAGGGGGGAGTTGCCCATCGAGTTCCTCCGCCAGCGGGTCGCCGCGATGGAGCCGCCCGAAGGCCCCTTCATATCGGGCTTCCAGCGCCTCGTGAAGAACGAGGGCGAGACCGACAAGTGGGTGAGCGTCCGCGAGGACAACGCGACCTATCACATCTGCCGCCAGACCGCTCCCGGCCACATCGTCGAATGGGAGACCGCGCCCCTGCCCGCCGACTGGCGGGGGGCGACGGCCACATTCGTCTTCGCCGGCGGCATCGGCTGGGTTGACCAGCCGCGGACCAAGGGCTTCACCCTCCTCGTCAACGGCAAGGAGGCCCTGGCCTTCGACGTGACGCAGGACCGCTCGGTGTGGAAGAGTGCCGACAAGCGGGTCGCCCTCCACTTCGTCCCCCTGCGCCCGATGCCGCAGGACGGCATCGGCCTCTTCTACGTCGCCCTCGCCGCCGACCTCTTGGCCCCCGGCAAGCCCTGCACCTTCGGCGTCCGCTCGAACGGCTCGGGCAGCCGCCGCTGGTTCGGGCTGAATCCGTACACAGACGCCAAGTAGCCGCAAGCGTCCCACTTGCGGTCTGCCCTGCGGCTCTATAGGCGGGACGCTTGTCGCTACAGGCACGCGCGGCCCGCCGCAGAGCGCGAAGATTCAGGAACAAGTCAAGACACTGCTGGATGAGCTTCGCAGGCTCGATGCGCTCAGGAGATTCGTCGAGACCGTCCCCGCCGAAAACGATGCCCCCAAGCGGAAGCTCCCCCCGATATAGTACTGCCTCATGTCACGTGGCGCGCCGCGGGGTGCTCTAACCTCCCGAAGGTATTGGAACCTTCGGGAGGCGGGGAGCGCCTACTTCTTCCACTGCCCCTTGTCGTCGAGGTACTCGTCGGCGAGGGGCTTCAGCTCGGCGGCGTGGCCCTTGACGAGCCAGTCGGCGACCAGGGGCGTGAGGTGGTGGCGGAACATGAAGGGGAAGGGCTTCTCGATGCCCTCGGGCACGTCCTTCGGCTCGACGTGGGAGCGGACGACGCAGGTGACGCCGGGGACGAGCCAGCGGAAGATCTCCCAGGTGTGGACGCTCATGAACGCCAGGACGTAGGCGTTGGCCTTCTTGTCGAAGTGCAGCTCGGTGTAGACGCCCGAGTGGGGCAGGACGGCGTCGCAGGCGTGCTCGACGTAGGTCGCCACGTCGGGGCCGAGGGCTTTGCGATACGCCACCATCGCCTTCACGTCGTCGAGCGACGAGCCGAAGGTGTCGAGGTAGAATGCCGTGCAGCCCTTGTCGGTCATGTTCTTGAACCGCCTGACCATCATCTGGATGTGGGCCGGGTCGTCGGGGTTGATGCGGAGAGTGGCGTCCTGCTTCCAGGTCGCCTGGTAGGCGATTTCGCCGGGGCGGGCGCAGACGCCAAGGCGGAAGCCCGCCTCCTTGAAGCGGGCGGCGAGGGTCGGCCAGTTAGCCTCGACCTCGGGCGGCAGGATGTCGAAGTCGGGGCGGTACATGGCCCCGCGCGGGTTTTCGCCGCCCTGGCCCCAGATGAGGACGCCCTGGCCGCGGGCGGCGGCGAGGCCGGTGATGAGGGTGTCGCAGAATGCCTTGGCGCCCTCGGGCAGGTCGAGGCGGCGGAAGCCGCTGTGGAAACCGTAGGGGTTATCGGGCTTGATGAAGCTTGGCGCGCCGTTCACGCAGGCCTGGGCGAATACGCGGTGGTCGGCCTTGTACTGCACCTCGCCGCACAGGGCCGTGAAGTGGCGCTTGTAGGGATCGAGCAGGTGCCGCCAGTCGGCGTTGGCGCTGACGCGGAGGGTCATTTCGAAGAGGCGCATGCCCTTTCGCGGGATCGGCTCGGCGACGAGGTAGTTAAGAGCCCGCGTCGGCAGCTTCTCGCGCTGACCCTCGCGCCAGTCCGTGAAGTCCCACCAGAGCAGCGTGCGTTCGAGCTGCGGCCCGGCGGGGGAGAGGCCGACGCCGAAGCCCTCGCCCACCGCGTAGCTGCCGCCGATGCGTGATGCGAAGCTGGGATGGCACAGGCCCACGCCGTGGGCGCGCAGGTAGCTGCCGTGCTGGTGGAACATCAGGCCCGTGGGCACCTTGCCGAAGTCGAACGTCAGGCCGCGGAACCACACGGCGCCGAGGGGCTGCGTGTCGTGGCGGTTGCGCACAAGCGCCTGCACCGCCAGGTCTTCGCCGAAGAGGGCGTAGAGGTACCGGACCTCGATGTCTTTGTGCACGTGGTCCACGCAGGCAATGCCCTCGTCGGCCCGAACGGACTTCTTCTGAACATCCGTGGCGTCGATCTTGCCCGAGCCGGTGTTGAGAATCCAGTCGCCGCTATCGGCCCGCCAACTGCCGCGCGCGACCTCGCGCCCGCCGAGGCGAATCGAGGAAAGCCCATCGGCGGTGATCGTGTAGACGACGCCCTGGGGCGTCCTGAGTTCGAGCTTCTCCGCGGCCTCCTCGGCCGCCGCCACGACCATAGATGCAAGGCACAGGCACGCGCTGATGAAGGCTTTCACGCGGGGGTCTCCAGGTCTAACCTCCCGCAGGTTCGCAACCTGCGGGAGGTTTGCCTCAGTAGCGTCGGATGCTGATCAACCGCCCCGTGTGGGGCGCGAGGGCCGGCACCTTGAGGGCGCGGGCGTAGAAGTCGAACTGGCAGGGCAGCTCGCCCTCGCCCTTGTCCACGTCGGTCACGCGGATGAACTCCTGCCAGGGGAGTCTGGGCACGAGGCCCAGCTTCTCGATGTCCACCTTGATCGCTGCGTCTTTCCCTGCCTTGTTGTGGTTGTTGAAGATGGCGAGGAGGATGCGGTCGGGCAGGCGCCAGGCGGAGACCAACACGTCCTTGTCCTCGCAGGCGGCGAAGGGGTTCCGCCAGAAGGGGACGTATTCGGCGTCGAGGATGCCCCATTCGAGGACGGGCTGCTTCAGGGTGTTCACGGGGCCGCGCCAGGAGTCGTAGAGGCGCAGGTAGTCCTGGATGCCGCGATGGATGCGGGCGGCGCGGGCCTTGTCGGTGACCTGGATGAGGTTCATCCAACTGATGACGACGCCCCAGTTGTGGACGCACGAGAGCACGCGCATGCGGTCAATCGGATAGCCGTCCACCCAGTCCATCGTCGAGGCGTCGGTAAGCTGGTGGTACTCGCCGTCCAGGATGGCATCCATCCAGGGGGCGGCGACGAGGAGGTAGTCGTTGGTGGCGTGGGAGACCTGGGAGCCGGGGGTGAGGCCGCGGTCGTGCATGAGGGCGTACATGCGCATCATGAAGCGGCGGACGTTGAGGCCCGTGTAGCCGGGCTGAATCCGCCCGTCGGGCAGCGTGTAGGCCACGCCGTTCTGCACCGAATGGTGGAGGATGGGGAAGAAGATGTCCCAGTAGATCGTCCTCAGGCCGCCCTCGCGGAAGGCCCTATCTGCGAGGTAGAGGTAGTAGTCAATGTTGCTGTCGGTGTAGCATTCGCTCTCGCCCCATTCGGCGGGGGCGAAGTAGCGGGTGACGCGCTCGTCGGGCGACTTCCAGCCGTAGCCGACCAGCGGCAGCGAGGTGTGGGCGAACATCCAGTTGCGGGCCTGCGCGGGGTCGAAGGGCTGCTCGCGGCGGAGTTTCTCGTCCGACTTCGCCTTGTATTCGGCCCAGATGGCGCTCCATTCGGCGGGGTCGGTGGAAGGCGGGGTGAGCCAGTTCCAGCCCTCGATGACCTTGCCGGTCTTGGGGTCTTTGCGCCACTTGAAGCCCCACGATTCGCCGCCGGAGAAGGTGCCGTCGGTGGAGTGGACGGCCCACCGCCAGTTCTTTACGAGCGGGCGGAAGGGCGAGGCGATGTAGGCGAACGCGAGGGTGCGGGGCGCATCGAGGGTGAACGGCTTGCCGATGATGTGGTTTCGGAGGACCAGTTCGTTGCCCTTCCGCACCACGTCGTGGGCGGGCACATCGTTGTCGGGCACCCAGCCGCGGTCGCTGTCGCCCCACCAGAGGAGGCCACGGCGCTCGCTGCCGAGCCAGACGCAGGGGTAGAAGGAGCCGATGGACATTGCAGAGCCGGTCCTGCCCGTGTCGAGCGTGGACCAGATCGGGCCCTGCTTGTCGGGAACGAGCATGGTAGTGCGGGCCGAGAAGTTCCCACCAGTTCCCAGACAGAGCAGACACTCTGCTTCGTCCGTGAGAAGGGGGAACTCGATGCGGAGGGCGTCAATCGTGGCCTTGCCCTTCCGCGGCGCGTAGGTCAGTTCGACATAGGCCAGGCCATCCTGCTCGACAAAGCCGTTGGTGGTGAAATCGAGGCTGCCGCCGCTTGCGTTGCCCTTGAAGCTCATCCGCCAGTCGCGGCTCTCGGTGAAGCTGGGCCTGCCCCGCAGGCTGATCGCCTCGTCCCGGCCGTTCACGGTCACGACGATTCGGGCGGGAGCGGCGAGGAGTTCCTTGCCTTGCGATTCGATGCTCGCGGGCAGGCCGAGGGCGTTGAGGCGATAGGCACGGCCCCAGGCCGTCACCTTGTCCCGCTCCTTCGTCATCGGGACGAAGGGCGGGATAACGCGTTCAGCGTCGCCGAGGCCCTTCTGCCACCATTCGGGGAATGCCTTGGCCTCGTCGAGCTTCTCGAATGTCGTGGCGACAGGCCCGGCGGCTTTGCCGTCGTTGAGCAGGAGCGAAGCCTCGACGGTGTGCTTGCCTTCGCGCAGGCTGGGGAGCTGGATGAGGTCGCGGAAGTAGTGGGTGATGGGCTTCTCGATGGTGCCTTCGGCGAGGGGCTTCGAGGCGCCCTCGCGCACCACGCGGTAGCGGAGGGCCTTCGCCGCCTCGGGCGCATCGAGGTAGTAGGCGTCGCCGCTGACGAGGAGGGTCGAGCGAATGGGGTTGAACGTGGCGGCGAAGGGGAAGGCGTCCTTGGGCAGCGTGTGCTTGACGAGGGCCTCGTCGTAGCCGACTTTGAAGAAGGCGAAGTAGCGGAGGAGTTCGCGGCCGCCGTCGGCCACGCGGTACTCGATGCTCGCCGCGTCCTTTCCGATGGCGCGGGGGAGCTTCTCGTTGAGCTTCCATTCGGCGGAGGCCCGCGGCGGCACTTCGAGCGCCTGTTCGCGCTTCAGGAGGTCGGATTGATGGACATAATGGACAAGGATGGACAGTTTGGCGGGGTTGGGGGTGGGGTTGAAGGCGCGGAAGGTGGCGGCCGCCGTGCCGTCGCAGGGGCCGGGGAAGGTATCCATCAACAGTTGCACGGCGGCGGTGTTCTCGACCAGGGTGCCGAGGCAGTAGCCGCTGGGGTCGAAGTAGCTGGTGGCTGTGGGGATACGAGCCTGGAGCCAGATGGGCATGTGGTTGAAGCCGAGCATCAGGCGCCACGTGTCGCCCGCCTGGTGGGGGCCGCTGAGCTCGAAGTCGCTGGGCGTGGCCGCGACCTCGCACTCCCACCAGCGGCCGCCGTTCGGCGCGGAGCCGGGCTCGGTGAGGCGCGTGGCGACCTTGAAGTCGGGCAGCCAGTTGCGGAACATCTGGCCCACGGCCACCCGCACGGTCTCGCCCGGGAAGCCCAGGCAGTTGATGAAGAACTTGTAGGAGCTGTCGGTGCGGCCGGTGGGGACGTTCTTGCCCATCGGCTTGAAGTGGAGTTCCAGGCCATCGTCGCCGGCGTTGGCGGCGCCGGGCTCGCGTCCGCCCACGCGCGGCTTGTAGCCGGGCATCACCCAGGTGCGGCAGGCAAGGTACAGGTGGCCGGGGTCCCAGGCCAGGAAGAAGAGGGTCGGACGCGGCACGAGCAGGTTGTCGGCCTGATTCACCACGCCGCTGACAGCCACCGCTTCGCGCCACTCGTCGGCGTCAATCTTGCCGTCGAGCGTCGGCGGCTTCGACATTCTCGGGATGGCGAACGCCGGCACCTTGTCGGGGGGGATTGCGTCCGCAAGGACACTTGCGGACGCACAGGCGAGGGCGAGCGTGGTGGCAAACGGCCTCAAGTTCGTTGCTCCTTACTCACCGATGCAGTAGAGGTTCTCCCCGCCTCGGACGAAGATGTGTTTGCCGGCGAACACGGGCGTGCCGGGGGCGCCCTCGGGCAGCGAGTTGCGGCCCACCGGCTTCGGGTCGCGGCCAGGCGCAAGGATGAGGCACGTGCCAACATCGTTGAAGACGAACAGGTGCTTGCCCGCGAGCACGATGCTGGGGTAGATATGAGCGGGCAGCACGCCAGGCTTGCCGCTCGCGTTCGGAATGTCCAGCTCTCGCTCGGCCACGGTCTTGCCCGTCTTCGCATCGAGCACGTAGAGCGTGCCGAAGTCGTTCACCGTGTAGAGCAGCCCGTCGTGCAGGAGGGGCGACGAGAAGAAATCGCCCTCCAGCTCGGCCGTCCACAGCTCCTTGGCCTCGAGCTTGTCGCCCGCCACGCCCGAGAGGTGCAGGGCGCGCGAGTTGTAGCCCACGAAGTACACCGCGCCCGCGTGCACGAGTGGCGTGGCGTACTTCAGCTCGCCGAGCTCGCTCGCCAGCGCCTTGCCGTCGGCCAGGCGCACGGCGTAGCCGCTGGATGTGATGGCGACCTCGGCATCGCCAACCTTCCGTGCTGTGGGCGGGGCCTCCGCGCCCCGCGTCTTCTCCCACTCCTTTGCGCGGGGGACAGAGCCCCCGCCCACATCCGCCACGGCTGGCGAGCCGTACGTTTCCTTCACGTCCTCGGCCTTCCAGAGCAGCCTGCCCGTCTTCGCCTCGAGGGCAAACAGGTGGCCGATCATCACGAGCAGCCGTTCGCCCGCGAGGACGGGCGAGGCGCTGCGGGCGAACTCCAGCTCCTGCGGCAGGTCGAAGTGCTGCATCCACTGGCGCTGGCCGTTCGCGTCGTAGCAGGCCACGATGCCGCTGGCGAACACGGCCCACACCCGCTCGCCGTCGCTCGTGGGCGTGGCCGCCGTGTTGCCGGCGTTGGTCTTTATCCGCCGCTCCTTGGCCTGGAGCCCAGCGGGCAGGTCGCCGAAGCCGTTCGACGCCTTCCACAGCACCCGCCCACTCGCCGCGTCCAGGCAAACGAGCCAGTCGGGCTCGGCGGTGACGAACACCTTGCCGCCGACTACGATGGGCGACGAGTAGCTCCTGCCCACCTGGGTCTTCCAGCGAATGCTCGGCTTTCCTTCGGCGCCCCACTCCAGCGGCGGCGCGGCGTCGGGGTAGGTGGCGTTGGCCGAGCGCCAGCCGACGACCTCGGCCCAGGCGGGCACCGTGGCCATCGCCAGCACGATGGAGCAGAACCGCGTCACCATGAATGGCCCTCGCCGGCATGGCACGGATATACACGGACGGCCACGGACATTATGCTCTCTCGGGCCATCGCGTCAAGGTGCGTTGTGAGCCGGCGCCAAGTGCGTATAATACACGCAGTTGCGAGTGTGAGACCCCACAGCGGAGAGCGGGCATGACAGCAAGAGCTCCGGGCTGTATTTTGCTGGCCGCGCTTGTGCCATTTCTCTTCGTGCCAAGCGAGGGCGGGGCGGCCACCCCCCGGCGCGTCACCATCGGCGCCGGCTCGGGGCACTTGAGTTACCCTGACGCGCAGGCGACGCTGAAGCTGCGGCCGGGCGACACGCTCTACATTGCCGCCGGCAGGTACAGCGGCCTCGCGCTTGGCAATCTCACCGGCACGGCCGAGGCCCCCATCACGGTGACGTGCGACCCCGAGGCCCACTTCACCACGGCCACGCCGCAGCCCAACGACTTCGCCAACCTCGCCCACGTGCGCTTCGAGGGCTTCCGCTACATCGGCTACAACAGCACCTGCATGCGAATCGCGGGCAACAGCCATCACGTTACCTTCAAGGACTTCGTCATCAAGGATGCCTCGGGCTATTGCTTCCACGTCTACGACCCGAGGAAGGTCTTCGACGGCACGCGCGAGAGCACGTTCCACGACTTCAGGTGGGAGAACGTGACGGTTGACGGCAAGGTGAACGGCCACGCGATCACGAACACCGATTACAATATCGCGGCGATGCGGTCGGTCGCCCTCGACTTCGAGATCGTGGGCTGCACCTTCCGCCGGTTCGACAATGCCGAGCAGGCGTTCGGCGCCATCGCCCTCGACAAGTGCTTCAACCTGCGCGTCCACGGCTGCTCCTTCAGCGACATGGGCATGGCCCGTTCGCCCATCGGCCACAACATCTGCATCGGCGGCTCGGGCACCTTCACCGTCTCCGGCAACCGCTTCACCCGCCAGTGGGCCAACGACGTGCGGATGTTCCCCATGAAGCTCAACGCCCTGGGCTACGACGGCCCCGAGGCCGTGTGCCGCTTCTACAACAACATCAGTTGGGAGAAGCGCAAGTACCCCATGTACGAGCACAACCGCGTGAAGCAGGCCGACATTGATGCCTCGCGCGGTTACTTCTCGCACGCGGCCTCGGAGGTCTGCTTCAACACCCTTTACCGGTCGCGGCGGGCCGCCGACAGCGGCGACCCCTATTGCGGCGTGCTCGCGGACATCTATGGCCCCAATGTCACGGTCAAGCACAACCTCGTCATCGAGCCGGAAGCCGACGCGCCGTTCGACCCGAAGCGCGACTACGTCTACCACTTGGGCGCAGGCCCGCAGAAGGGCCTCGTGGTCGAGAACAACCTCGTGTGCCGCACCTGGGCCGAGGCGGGACTGGTGGACACTGAGACCTTCGCCCCCGGCGAGCGAAGCCCTGCACGCGACGCCGCGACGGGACGAATCCCCTACATCGCGAAGGACCACTACGGCAACGCCCGCTACGTGGGCGCGGCCGCCGACCTCGGCGCCGTGGAGAGCCGCTGACCGCTGGCCGAACACCCAGGCGGTTGACTTTCGACGCCCGGGAGTCTACCCTGGAGGATACGGGCCACGTGGCCGGGCGACGGCCCGCGGCCCCCTTCGAGGCAGGACGCATGCGGTTTCCCACAACAGTACGCCGAGCCCTGGGGGCACTGGGCCTCCTGGCGGCCGCCGCCGCCACGCAGGGGTGCGCCCTCACATACCTGCGCAACCGCGGCCAGGACGCCCTGGACATGTTCGACATCGGCCTCACGTTCTCACTCAAGCCGCAGTTCGGCCTCTACGCCAACTGCCCCTTCACGGTGCCCGTCGGCGGGGCCAAGGTGGACGGCTACTACGCGGGGATCGGCGGCGGCAAGTTCGGGATCGTGGAGCACCACCAGGACGCCTTGGGCCTGATCGTCGCCGGCCACGAGAAAGTGACCTGGGGCAACCCCAACGACGAGGGCGGCGAGACAGGCGGCGACTACAAGATCGGCCTCCTGGGCCTCAACACCGACGCCGAGGGGAAGCCCGTCTACCGCCCGCAGTGCACCCACTACCTGCACCTGGGCTTCCTCGGCGTGACCGGGAACATCAACTATAAGGACATCCCCGACTTCTTCCTGGGCTGGTTCGGGCTCGACATCGTGGGCGACGACGACCGGGCGGCCAAGCAGGCCTCGCGCGAGGAGAAACTCCGCGATCTCTCGGCCCGCCTCTCGCAGCCCCACGAGGGCCTGCGCCTCGTCGCCCGGACGGACAAGCCCGTCTACACGATGGACGAGCCGATCGCTCTGGACGTGGAGCTCGTGAACGCGACCGGCCTGCGGCGCGGCTGGGGCCACAAGCCGCGCGACCTCACCGTCTACTTCGAGCCGGTGGCCACCAACCCGCAAGGCGAGACTGCCGAATGGCTCTTCAAGTTCTACGCCTACGACGTCTACACGGGCCGGGCCCACTACACCAGCCAGAGGTTCGCCGTGCCGCCCGAGAAGCGCTTCAACCTCTACCACCACATCACCCTGCCCCCGGCGGGCTTCATCGGACGACGCTTCGAGTTCGCGCCGGCCCGCCAGTGGCTGCCCCCGGGCGACCACTTCTTCGTCGTCACCTACGAGGTCACCCAGGACTCCGCCCGCGTGATCCTCTCCCCCGAGCTCACCGCCGACAAGGTCAAGGCCCTGGGCGACGAGGCCGCCTACGTCCCGGTGTGGACGGGGCGCGTCTACTCGAACATCGCCTTCTTCCGCGTGCGCTCGGGCAAGTCGTTCCTCTTCTTCTGACGCCGCCGGCCCGGGAGGGCCGGAACGGGCGGGAACGGCGGCGGCACGCCCCGCCAACGCATCGCGCTTACAATTATTTACAATTCGCTTACAAGCCATTGACAAGGCGCAGGGGGCACGCGAGTAGCATGCCTGTGAGGAGAGGGTCCGCCTGCGTTCGCCCCGGAGGATACTGTGCCCATGCTCGCACGAGGTCCCGCACCGTCCCGACACGCGGCCGCCTTTACCCTGGTTGAGATGCTGGTGGTCATGGGCATTGTCACACTGCTCGTGGCCCTTCTGTTCCCCGCCTTCAACGCCATCCGCCGCAACCAGAAGGTCCGCCGCACCCAGGCCACCCTGGAGGCCATCGCCAGCGGCATTGACGCCTACCAGAACGACTTCGGCCTCTACCCCCCGTCCGAGCACGTGGTCGGCACCAACCGAGGCAACCGCTCGCTCGTCGTGCTGCTCAACGCCAAGGGCGGGCGCAGCGCGCCCTATCTGCCCTCGGCCTTCTACGACGACGGCGAGATTCGCATGCCCCTGCTCCTCGACGAGTGGGAGCGCCCGTTCATCTACTTCGACACCGCCGCGATGCGCGACGCCACGGTGCACGACTACGACGTCCTGGGCGACCGGGCCGTGCGGCCGGCCCGGGCCGCGGGCGGCGACTACTGCAACTTCGGGCGCTTCCAGCTCTGGTCGTGCGGCCCGAACGAGACCAACGACCAGGGCCGCGGCGAGGCCCTGGGCGCCGACGACCTGGCGAACTTCGTGGCGAAATGACGAGGCCCACAATGGCCATTGGGCGATCTGCCATCCGCCATCCGCCATCCGCAATGACCCTGGTCGAACTCCTCGTCGCCATGTCGGTCGTGGCGATCCTCATGCTCGGCGGGGTCGGCGTGTACTGGCGCATGAACCGCGGCTTCGCGCTCCAGGCCGCCACGTCGAGCATCGAGACCGTGCTCCGCGCGGCCCGCCACGCCGCCATCCACGAGCGGGGGCCCGCCGTCGTCGTGGCCGAGCCGCGCGCCGACGAGCCGAAGCAGATCGGCCTCCTCTACGCCCTGAGCCGCCAGACCGTGAGCCACTGGCACTTCGAGAGCCCCTCGCAGTTCGCGGGCAGCAAAGTGCTGGGCGCCCTGGGGCAGGAGGCCACGGCCACCGGCTCGCCCACGCCGGCGCCCGGGCGCATTGGCACGGCGCTGCTGCTGGACGGCGCAACCACGAGCCTCCAGGTCACCAGCCCCTATCTCGACGGCCTGCGCGAGGGCGTGTTCATCGAGGCCTACGTGTGGCCCGACGCGGCCGGCCTCTCGAGCGGCGCCATTCTGCCCATCGCCTGCAAGGATGCCCGGGCCGCCTCCAGCTACCGTCTCGAGCTCGTCTACGACGGCGACAACACGTTCAGCCTTCAGGGCGCCGTGAGGGTGGACCTGGGCGGCAGCGCCCACGAGCTGACCGTTGCCAGCCGCGAGGTCCCCATCCCCGCCGGCGAGTGGACTCACGTGGGGCTGGCCTACGCCCGCGACGGCAAGGACAGCGCGGGCGACAGCCAGGCCCGCTTCCTCCTGCGGGTCAACAGCGAGGAGGCCGAGCCGCCGAGGCCCCCCGACGTGGGGAACACGCTGCTGCTCGTGCCCAATACGCAGCCCCTGACCATCGGGAGCGATGGCGCGAATCACTTCAAGGGGCGGATTGACGAACTCAAGATCGCCGGCCTCGTGGCGGGGGAAGTCCACAGAATCCCCAGCAACACCGAGGTGGCGTTCGACCCCGGCGGCAGCCGCGACGGGCGGGTGCACTTCGACCGCGAGGGCAAGCTCGACCCCGCGCAGCACACCGGCCCCGTGTTCTTCCGCGTGGTGTCGGCCGAGGACCGCCTGCTGCGCACCGTGCGCATCACCTGGCTGGGGTCCGTCGAGGTTTTCAACGGCGAGCCGCCGGCCGACTAGCGGCCCGCCCGAGGACACAGGAATGAGCCCCGCAAGACCTGCCCGACCTGCCCGACCTATCCAACTTGTCCGCCCTGTCCGACTTGTCGGACTCGTCGGACGCGCTTCCCTTTCCTCGCGCGAGCGCGGCTTCGCCATCCTCATGGTCGTGCTCGTGCTCGTGGGCCTGGTGATCATCGGCGCCCCCTTCGCCATCTCGATGCGGCAGGCCGAGCTGACGAGCATCAACTTCGCCGCGCGCACCCAGGCGCGCCTGGTCGCCCTCGGCGCCCTCAACCTCGCCAAGGCCCAGCTCGAACGGTCCCACGAGTTCTACGAGCGCATCGAGGCCGACCCCACCCGCACCCCACCGCCCACCGTCTACAACTCGCCCTATGTGGATTGTCTTGGCGAGCTGCGCGTGAGCCTCCTCGACGACCCGCCCGGCGGCATCGTGCTGGCCAACCCCGCCGGCGCCATGTGGAGCGCCCGCGCCGAGGACGAGCAGGCGAAGATTCACCTCAACAGCGCCCCTCGCCCCCTCCTGGCCAACCTTCTGGCCCTGATCACGGGCGAAACACTCGACCCGGCGAATCCCGGGAACACGCGCGCCGAGAAGATCGCCGACGAGCTGTGGCGCAACCCCGCCGACCCCATCGGCCGGCCCCCCTTCACCAGCTTCCCCCAGGCCCGTCAGGCCAGCACGCTCCTCTCCGAGGCCGAGTTCCAGCGCATCGTCCGCTTCCTCACGCTCCACTCGGCCCCGCTCGTGGGCGACGCGGCGGCCGGCTCCCCCCCGCAACACCCCGTGAACCTCAACACGTGCCGCGAGGAGGTGCTCCGCGCCCTGCTGCGCGGCCTCCGCCTGCACCAGCCCGACCGCGCCGCCGACCAGCACAAGGGCGTGGGCTACGCCACCCAGAGCTTCGACACCGACGGCGACGGCACCGTGGACAAGACGGTGACCGACGACTTCGAGGCCCTCATCCGCCGCCTGCGCGTCTTCACCACGCTGGCCGCCGACCTCAGCGTCAACGCCGCCGAAGTCACCCTCCAGAGCACCGCGGACTTCCCCACCCCCGCCCCGGGCGACGGCTACTGGATCTCGGTCGAGGGCGATGCCGTCCGCTACAACGCCAAGACCGCCTCGGGCCTGACCGTGTGGTTCGACGACAAGGACCCCTCGCACCCTCTCGCTGCGCGGGTGGACCGCGACCGCAGGGCCGACCCGCCGGTCGAGGTGCGCCTGCTCTTCACCGACATCGAGCACGACCTGGCCGGCGTGCTCGACGAGCTGGTGAAGGAAGACAAGCTCACGCCCGACAGCAAGGCGGCCATCCTGGCCGCCGCCATCAACCCCCGCAACGCCGCCGTGCTCGACACGAGCACCACCACCGCCCCCCTCTGCTGCCACTCGTTCAACATCTACACCCTCGAGGCCACGGGCGTGATGAACGCGGCCGACGGCCGCGAGCTGGCCCGCTACACTGTGCGCGAGGTCGCCCAGGTGGCCCCGTGCGTGGACCTCGAGATCAAGATTGACAGCCAGGAGGAGTTCGAGCGGCCCCTCCAGGCCGGCCTCGCCCGCCGCCTGGCCACCTGGCCCAACCCCACCCAGGTGGCCGACGTGGCGCCCAAGCAGACCGAGGTGCCCACCAGCGCCGTCGCCCGCCACGGCCGGCTGGGGCTGCCGCTCGTCGAGTACGACCCCGCCGACCCGGCCCACGTGGCCGCGCGCTTCGTCGCCCGCTTCAACGGCCCCCTCCTCGAGAAAGCCCTCTGGGGCGGGCGGGACGGCGGACGCGACTCCGTGTGGCCCCAGCCCTTCGCCGACCTGACGACCGTGAAGAAGGACCCCGGCGACGACACGGACCTCAGCCCCGAGGGCATCCACATCGGCCGGGCCACCCTGGCCGACGGGTCCGCCGAGACCCGCACCCTCGTCTACCCCGCCCGCGTGGACGGCGCGAAGGACGCCGACGGCAAGCCCATTGACGCCAACAACATCGCCCACAGCGGCGATAACGTGGTGCTGCCGCTCATCCTCGAAACGTGGGTGAAGTTCGACGCCGACCCCGGCGCCTCGGGCAGCGCGAAGTTCGACTACTCGCGCGACCGCGTGCTCTTCGACCTCGGCCAGCAGCCGTTCAGCAACCGCCTGGCGCTCGTCTACTACGGCCGCGATTCGGCCAGCGGCGACCTGGTGCTGCACGTGGCCGACTCGACCAACCAGCCCATCGCCGCCCAGGTGCGCTGCCGCATCACGGGCGACTCGTCGGCGCCCGCCGGCCTGCTCGCGCACGAGTGGTTCCCCATGCTGCCCGAGCGCTGGTACCACCTGGTTGCCATCGTCAAGGGCATCCGCTACAACGAGATGGCCCTGCTCATCAACGGCCGCAGCGTGGGCAGCTACTTCCCCGTCGCCCGCACCACGGGCGTGCTCGACACCGCCGCCAGCATCCCCTGCACCGGCACGGGCACGAGCGACCCGAACCCGACCAGCCCCTTCCGCCATCAGCCCTGGCCGGTCGCCGGCGCGGCCATCCTGGGCGGCGAGATCATCGAGTACACCGGCATCGCCGGCAACGCCCTCACCATCCTCACCGACGCCACCAGCGCCCCCGTCGGCCGCGGCTCGCGCGGCACCAAGGCCCTCTCCCACCCCGACGGCACCCGCATCGAGCTGCACGGCTATGTGGACTACGTGCACAAGGACAGCGACGAGTGGGGCGAGGGCGACATCGAGCACCTGCTCGACAACATGATGGACGCGAGCCAGGAGCCGGCCCTGCTCCACGCCCTGCCCGCCGGCAACGGCCCGACGGGCTATCCCCAGGTCACCGTCACCGACGGCGACGAGACGAATCCCGCCGGCGTCGCCGCCCCCGCCGCCACTACCGCCGTCGGCACCACGAACTACTGGGACCAGTTCTCCAGCTCGTACCAGGCCGCCACCCTGGGCGGCGCGCCCGACAACACGATTCCCTCGGGCGACTGGCTGCCCCTCGCCGCCAGCGAGAAGTGGATCGTGCCCTCGGTCGAGGATGGCGGAGCCCTGGCCGACGACGCGGCGCGATTCGACGCCGTGGCCGCCGACCCGGGTCTCCTCTCGATGCTCACGTGCACGACCCAGCGCCCCACCATCGCCAAGCGCCTCATCGAGGACACCACCGACGGCTTCGGCTTCTTCAAAGTCGAGGCCAACCCCGACGCCGCCGACGCCGGCGAGGCCGTCAAGTTCGGCAAAGCCGGCGTCGTGCTCGTCTGGCGCTATCACCCCGACGATGCCGCCGACCCGACGAAGACCGACGACCAGAAGCGCCGGATCGCCTGGTACATCGGCTACGTCGCGGGTTTCAACGACCCCGCGAACTACACCGGCCGCCGCGCCTGCTTCGACACCGCCGAGAAGCCCATCGTCGAGGGCGCCAAGCTGCGCTTCAACTGCCTCAAGCTCTCCAGCAACCACGACCTCGCCCGCGGCCACCGCGGCATCCAGACCATCACCCACGACCTCGTGGGCACCGACGCCACGGTGGACGAGCTGCGCGACCGCAAGGGCCGCGGCATTTTCCAGATCGGCTTCCGCAGCGCCGCTGAGCCCAACGCCCTCGACGTCAACCAGCCCTTCGAGTGGATTCAGTTCACTTACCCGCGCTTCCCGCACCCGCCCGTGCCCGTCGGCCAGGACGACGTCGAGGAGAAGCTCCTCGCCGGCAAGTTCCTCTACGACATCACCCGCGCCGCGGCCGGCACGGGCGACAAGACGACCGACCCGCCCGCCCCCTTCGCCTTCCCCGCCGCGCCCGCCTCCAAGGTCATGCCCGTGTTCTTCTGCTCCGGCTACCTCCGCGTGCTCGGCAACGACCTCGTCGAGCGGTACATGGACCTCGAGAAGGGCGTGCACGACGAGGTCACGCTCACCGACAACACCGGCCAGCGCGAGGACCACTGGGTGCACCACGGCCGGGGCAACATGTTCGCCTTCCGCGAGTCCATCGCCCCGCCGCCGGCGCACGTCTTCTCCTACGTCAACCGCCCGCGGCTCATCAAGTTCCCCTCGGGCCTGCCCATCGAGCCCGACAAGCACTTCTACCTCGGCAGCGACACGATGTACAAGGACGGCGACAAGGGCGCGCCGGCCACCGACGGCGGCGGCCCGAGCACGGGCGAGCCCGAGCGCCCCGCCAACGCCACCTTCGACGAGGTGAAGATCTACCAGGCCCCCTACGGCGTCGCACGGCTGTGGGACTGCAAGCCGGCCTCCGCCGGCGGCGCGCCCGACGGCGCGAAGCACGTGCGCGACTTCAGCGGCCTGCCCGCCGGCTACACCCCGCCCTTCTACCTGCGCATCGGCAACCTCGAGGACGTGGTGCCGCGCGACGCGACCGAGCCCTTCCGCTTCCACTCCAACGGCCACGTGGGCTCCTGGCCCCTCGAGGGCTACCTGAAGATGGACGACGAGGTGATGTATTACCGCGTCATGTACCGCCGCCCCGTCGGCCGCACCTCGGCCCCCATCAAGTTCATCCGCCCCCTCGACAACGACGGCAACCCCCTCCCCTTCGCCAACGACCTGGTGGTCGTGGCGAAGAAGGACGACACGAAGCTCTATCTCGACCTCACCGAGGACGAGGCCAAGGACTTCCCCGACATGGGCTACCTCACCATCCACAACTCCTGGGCCAACCTCGACTACTGGAACCGCATCCGCGACATCATGACCACCTACGGCGTCACGTGGGACGCGATCAACCAGGACCTCCAGGCCGGCCAGGAGGTGCGGAGCGCCGACGGCAAGATCATCTACGGCAACCACTACATCAATGCCGAAGAGCGCGTCTTCTTCAGCGGCAAGCGCTACGACACGAGCAAGAACGCCCTCGAGATCACCCTCACCCACCGCGGCATCCTCAACTCCACGGCCCAGGATATCCAGATGTACGACCCCGCGACCACGAGCTGGTTCCTCGACCCCAACGGAAGGTCCAGCAGCGCCAGCGTCAGCATCATCAGCGTCGAGCTGCTCATCCTCGAGCGCGGCTGCCTGGGCACCACGCCCGACAGCCACGCCCTCGGCGCCCGCGTGAACCCCCTCGACCACATCCACACCAGCCTCGCCCCGCGCCCCATGGTCAAGCTCCAGCGCGACGAGGCCGGCCGCCTGCTCCTCGAGGACGGCAAGATCAAGGTCCTGCCCGACAACGACCCCGCCTTCGACCTCTCGAAGCCCGAATACGAGTACGGCATCGTGGTCGAACACCACGACAACTTCCCCGCCGAGGGCTACGTGCAGATCGGCAACGAAATCGTCGGCTACGCGCAGGACCGCAACGGCAACACCCCGATCTGGACCGGCAAGGTGCCCCTGCCCGGCACCTACGATGCCGCCACGGGGACCTGGGACTACCAGGACATGCCCCTCCTCACCGGTATCAAGCTCCTCCGCCAGCGCTTCGGCACCCCGCGGGAGGACTACCTCACGCCCGGCGCAACCAATGCCGTGAGCGCGGTGGACTTCACGGAGGAGGAGCCGGCCTATTACGCCGACGCGGCCGGCGCCCTCGGCCGCCGCATCGTGCGTCTGCGCGAGGCCCGCTTCCACGACCGCTATCCCCTCTCGCATACCGGCGAGTTCACCCCCCACCGCGCCGCCACGCCCGTGGGCTACTGGGAGTTCGCCTGCTCCCTGCCCGGCGCGCTGTGGACCCAGGTGAAGTGGACCGAGGCCCAGTACGACCCGGCCACGGGCACGATCGTCAACGACAAGCCCCTCGACCCCGACGACCCGTGGGACATCCAGGTGATGGCCCAGGTGGACAACGCGCCGGCCTGGGACGATGCGGCCGCCGACCCGGCCACGGGCAAGCCCGTCGCGCAGCCGGTCCTCTGGAGCGCCGTGCCCTCGCGCACCGACGCCGTCTACGACCCGCCCGGCTATCGCCTCAAGAAGCCCGTCATCTACCTCTTCGATGACCCGACGGCCCACAACTACATCAACGCACGCAACGACAGCACCCCCCTCGGCCAGTACGGCGACCGCATTCGCCTCCGCGTCTACTTCAAGTACAATGACTACAAGGCCGCCGAGGGCGCCGCACCCAACTACAACGTCCCCTGGCGCACGCCGTGGGTGGACTCCATTACGCTCCGCTACAAGGCCCCGACCCACGTGATGGAACACAGGGAGATGCCGTACTGAGATTGCGGATTGGGGACTCCAGAGTGCGGACTATAGAGAAGCCAACCACGGCCTGGACGGATGGGCACGGATGAAGAACTCTGACTCCCATACTCCGCAGTCCGCACTCCGCACTCGCGGCGGCTTCACCCTCGTCGAAATCCTCGTGGCGATGGGCGTCTTCGTCATCCTCGGCACCGCGCTCGTGGGCCTGATGTCGGCCGCCGTGGACGCCTGGCGCCGCGGCGAGGCGGGCCGCCTCACCAACGAGAAGCTCCAGGCCCTCCAGCGCCAGATCGCCGACGACCTGGCCGCCGCCGTGCTCGACCCGCCGCCCGCGCCCGACTTCCATTTCGCCCTCGACACCCTCTACGACCTCTCCACCGTGCCGGGCGACCCCTGCGCCATCCTCGACACGGCCCTCTCCACGGTCAAGGACGTGACGTCCGACACCACCGACGGCCGCCTGCTCACCTGCTTCGCCGGCCCGGGCACGGTGGTGCTGCGCATCCGCGTGCCCTTCCGCATCGGCGCTGCCCTGCTCCAGGCCCGCACCGACGCGCTCTGGCGCGACCCCGCCGCGACCGCGCAGGTGTTCGTGGGCCGCAACGACCCCACCCTGGCGCCCCCGGCCGGCGATCCCGCGGCCCCCGACGACACGAGCTGGCGGCTCTTCGCCGACCTCCCCACCGAGGGCATGGGCGGCGGCGAGGCCGACATCTCGCCCGCCGTCCAGGGCGGCGACATCGTGTTCATCAAGGCCGAGCTCTCGGACCGCGCCCAGTTCCTCCGCAGCGACGCGATGCGCGCCGGGGGCCGGCCCGTGCTCCTCCTCGATTGCTACCGCGACCCCGCCGCGCTGCCCCAGCAGCCCCGGCCCACCTTCGCGGCGTTCGTGAGGGATGGCGCGCAGATCATCACCTTCACCCGCACCCTGCCGCCCGAGGTCGAGCAGGCCGCCCTCAAGACCGCCGGCTCGCCCGCCTCGCCCGAGTACCTCAACTACGCCGACGACAACGACAACAAGCAGATCGACGAGAGCCACCGCCCGCTGGCCGGCCGCGCGCAGGTGGTCTATCGCATCCAGCCCTATCACTCCAGCCTGGGCAAGCCGGGGCTGGGCGTGCTGCGCCGCGCCTTCGAGGCGCCCCTGCGCCAGCCCGCCGCGGCGGCGGCCGACGAACTGCCGATCCCCAACGTCGTCTCGCAGCTCGAGGAGATTCGCAGCAACGATTTCATCCCCAACGTGCTGCACCTGGGCATGAGCTTCTGGGGCGCCGACACCACCACCTGGGAGGACCGCCCCGACCTCGAGCCCGGCTACGACACGAAGTACGACGACACCAGCCCCGACCCGCGGCTCTGGCGCCCCCGCCCGGCCAGCGCCGAGTGGCTCTCGAGCCGCTACCTGCCCGAGCAGGTGCAGGTGACCGTGGTGCTGGAGCCCGACCGCGGCGAGCGCGTCACCACCGGCCTCGCGCAGGCCATCGGCGCCGACTTCCCCGCCGCGGCGGAGGGCCGGCTCGGCGTCCTGAGCACCCGAGGCTTCGACGACGTGCAGCGCCCCGCGGCCGCCTTCGCGCGCGACCCGCGCCGCTTCATCAAGGTGGGCGACGAATGGCTCTTCTACGCCCGCATCGGCTCGCCCACGGAGTTCATCATCCCCCGCCAGGGCAGCGACGGCCTGGCCGCACGCGGCTGCCGCGGCACGAGACCCGTCGCGCACGCCGCCGGCGCCGACGTGTTCCGGGGCAATGTGGCCGTCTTCACCGTCCGCATCCCCGCCTACCACCACTGGCAGCGGTAGCCTGTCGCGGATTGGAGATTTCGGAATGCGATGGGAGAGGACTGAGAAGAGGAAAACCACGGAACTCCCGGATGAGCGCAGATGATGGGTCCTGAATTCCGCACTCCGCACTCCGCACTCCGCCCTCGCGGCGGCTTCACCATCATCGAGATCCTGCTGGCCATCGGCATTCTCGCCATCAGCATCACCTCGGTGCTCTTCCTGTTCGCCATGGGCATGCGCTCGCACAAGCGGGCGCTGGACCGCAGCCGCGCGGCCCTTCTGGCCGAGGCCGTGGCCAACCAGCTCCAGGCCGGCCTCAAGCAGTACGCCGACCCGAAGGACCCCCGCGACCCCACGGTCGCGCCCCCCTCGGACGCCACGCACCCGGATTTCCCCGGCTTCACGTACACGGCCACGTTCGCCCCGCTCTACGGCGGCACGAGCTACTATCGGGTGACCCTGCTCATCCGCTGGGGCGACCCCAACGAGCCGGCCGAGGCCAGGAACTCCGAGACGTATGAGACCGTGCTCCAGCGCAAGAGCTTCTGACGGCTGCTGACTGCCGACTGCCCACTGCCGAGTGGCCCGATGCCGCGTTACACCTCCCACATCTCGATTCGCCGCATCGTGACCATCGCCGTGCTGGCGATCATCCTGCCCAGCCTCGTGCTCACGCTGGTGGGGCTGAAGCTGACGCTGGACCTCAAGCGCCAGCTCGAGCAGTCGTTGGCCGAACAATATGCCATGGCCGCGCGCTCTCGGGCCGAGGAGATCGAGGCCCTGGTGGCCGCGGCTGAGAAGCGCCTGCGCCAGGCCGCCGACCGCCTCGAACCCCGCCAGATCGCGCCGGCGCTCGAGCGCGCGCGCCGCGAGACCGAGCTGGTGGAGGAGGTCTTCCTGCTGGACGAGCGTCGGCTGCTCGACCGCCGCGTGGCCCTCGAGCAGCGCGGCGCCATGCTCTACCCCGACGAGCCCGAGGCCGCGCCCCCCCTGCCCGAGACCTTTCTGTGGACCGAGCCCCTCCCGCCCCTCGCCGCCGCGGCGCCGCCCGACGGCGAGGCCGCGCCGCCCGACCCCGCCGCCCAGGTGGCCAGCCTGCGCCGCTACCGCGAGCGCTCGCTGTCGCCCGCCGCGCGCATCCGCGCCACGCAGGCCATCGCCGTCCTGCTCCTGCGCACGGGCAAGCTCGACGAGGCCATCGCCGAGCATCGCCGCCTGCTCACCACGGAAAACGTGGCCGTGCTCAGCCCCTCGCTCGCCGTGCTGGCCCGCTACCAGATCGCGGTGGCCCTGGCCAGGCTGGGCCGCACCCAGGAGGCCATCGGCGCCTACCTCGACCTCTACGCCGACCTGGTGCGCGAGCGCACCCGCCTGGCGGACCCCGACCGCGTCGCCTACTTCAAGCGGCGCGTGCAGGCCGACCTCGAGCCGCTGCTGGCCGGCCCCGGCGTGCCAGCGCCCGAGCCGCGCCGCTACGCGGCCCTGCGCGACGAGGAGAAGCAGCGCAGCAGCCGGGCCCACTTTCTCGCCTACGTGCGGCGCGTCGTGCTCCCGCGCCTCGAGCTCCAGGCCCCCACGCTGCGCCTGGGCGAAGAGGGGTTCCGCCACCTGTGGGACGAGGAGTTCGCCGACCAGCCCTACCTGCTGGCCTACACGGCCGTGGGGGGCGACGACGGCTCGCGGCGCATCCTGGGCCTCAAGATCAACCTCGCCCACGTGACCGCCACGCTGCTGCCCGGGGCGCTCCGCGTCAGCCCCTTCGGGCCGGGCGTGGGCTTCGTGGTCACCGACCGCAAGGGCAGCGTCGTCGCAGGCCACGGCGGCCGGGAACCCACGGCGGCCGCCCCGTTCCCCGGCATCTTTCCCGCCTGGCGCCTGGGCCTCGTGGAGCACCGCCCCGCCGAGCTGCGCCGCCTCGCCTTCTACAACGTGCTCCTCTTCCCCGCCGTGAACCTCCTGATGATCGTCGCCATCATCGTCGGCGTCGTCATCATGCTCCGCGGCACGGCCCGCGAACTCGAGTTCTCGCAGCTCAAGAGCGACTTCGTGTCGAACGTCTCGCACGAGCTCAAGACGCCGCTGGCCCTCATCCGCATGTTCGCCGAGACCCTCGAGATGGGCCGCGCCAAGACCCCCGAGAAGGTGCAGGAGTACTACCGCATCATCATGCGCGAGAGCGAGCGCCTCACGCACCTGATCAACAACGTGCTGGACTTCTCGCGCATCGAGAGCGGGCGCAAGACCTACGACCTGCGCCTCGACGACCTGGCCGACGTGGTGCGCGACACCCTGCGCGCCTACAGCTACGAGCTTGACAAGCAGGGCTTCACCGTGGAAACTGACATCCCGGACGAGGTGCCCGAAACCCTGCTCGACCGCAACGCCATCGCCCTCGCCCTGCTGAACCTGCTGTCGAACGCCGTGAAGTACTCGGGGGGCGAGAAGTGGATTCGCGTCGCCCTCAAGGTGAAACCGCGAGTCCAACGAATCGAGCGAATGGGCGGTTCCGCTCCGCCGGACTCGCACGATTCGCGGTTTTCAGGGGATGACGGCTCGCTTGAGGTCGCCGTCGCCGACCACGGCATCGGCATAGACAAGGCCGACCTCGACAAGGTCTTCGAGAAGTTCTTCCGCGGGCGCGACGACCGCGTGCGCGAGACGCGCGGCAGCGGCCTCGGCCTCGCCATCGTCAAACACTCCGTCGAGGCGCACGGCGGCACCATCGCCGTCGCCAGCGAAAAGGGCAAGGGCTCCACCTTCACCATCACTCTCCCGATTAGGAAGACGCTCACCGACGGAAAGACTGGATGAATGGAGGAATGGACGATTGCCAGAGCGCGTCTTCGCATCCATCCATTCATCCACCCATCCATTCATCCTCCGCGATGCCGTGTTTGACCAGGAGTTGCCAATGGAAAAAATCCTCGTCGTCGAAGATGAACCCGACCTGCTCATGGGCCTCCAGGACAACCTGGAGATCGAGGGCTACCAGGTGACCACGGCCAAGGACGGCCAGGCCGCCCTCGACCTCGCCATGAGCACCTGCCCCGACCTGATCCTGCTCGACATCATGCTGCCCAAGCTCAACGGCTTCGAGGTCTGCAAACAGCTCCGCCAGAAGGGCATGGACACCCCGATCATCATGCTCACCGCCAAGAGCCAGGAGGTGGACCGCGTGCTCGGCCTCGAGCTGGGCGCCGACGACTACATCACTAAGCCCTTCAGCATCCGCGAGCTCCTCGCCCGCATCAAGGCCGTGCTGCGCCGCCGCCACGCCCCCCCGCAGCAGATCGAGACCTACCAGTTCGGCGACGTGAAGATCGACTTCCGCAAGTCGGTCGCCACCAAGGCCGGGCGGCCCGTCGAGCTCTCCCACTACGAGGCCGGCATCCTGCGCCTCCTCGTCACCAACAAGGGCGAGCCCATCGCCCGCAACCGCATCCTCGACGAAGTGTGGGGCTACGAACTCTACCCCACCACCCGCACCATAGACAACCACGTCGTCAAGCTCCGCCAGAAGCTCGAAGACGACCCCCACAACCCCGCCCACATCCTCACCGTCCACGGCATGGGCTACAAATTCGTGGATTGAGCGCGCGCCGCGGGAGGAGAGAACACGACCGCGAATCACACGAATCTGCGCGAATCAGGACGGGAAACCCGCCCCCGAAACACGCGAGAGAAGCCTCCTCCGGGTTCAGCAAGCCCGACGTCGCCGCCCTGGGGCGCGTGGGACAGGGGTGGCAGCGCCGGCGAGCACCGCCCCATAACCCTATATGCCGCAACGCCTTACGCCCTCCGGCCATCCCCCCTCCCATGCTTGCTCATCCCGCAGATGAGCGAGTATGGCCGGAGCCGCGAGAATCGCCCATTCTCGCCCATCTACCCATGCTGTATCACTCTCCCCCTCACAGGGTTGATACAGCATGGGCAGGCGGCGCCCCCGGTTCTGGTCGCAGGCAAGGAGAGAAGAGGAGGCGATGCGTCTTGCATCCGCCCCGCTGGCGCCGGCAACGCAGCCCGCGTGGGTTCTGAGACAGTTTCTTACAATCTCTTACCGCGCGTTGACATGCCGTGGGCACGAATGCCGTATGGTGTGCGTGACGATCGCCCCGGGTCGTCCCGTGCCCGGCACCACCTTCGCAAGCGGAGACGCTCCTTTGTGCAAGAGCATTCTGATGGCCATGGCGCTGACGTGTCTGGCGGCCGCGGCCTTCGCCGCCCAGAGCGAGACCTTCACAGGCACCGCGGCGAGAACGGGCACCTACAAGCGGCCCCTGCTCGTCGTGGACGGCAAGCGCTATGAGCTCAAAGCCTCCGACAAGGCCGCCGCCGACGTGCCCGACCTGCTGGCCAGGTTCTCCCAGGGCGACACCGGCACGTACGTGGTCAAGGGCACACGGGGCACGGTCAACGGCGTGGACGGCATCCTCATTGACAGCATCGCCCCGGCCGCCAATGGCTCCGCCACGCCTGCGCCCGCCGTCGCACCGCCAGCGACCGCACAAGCCAAGCCCACCGTGACCTCATCCGCCGTGACTGTGGGCGACCGCAAGTATGCGGTATACGACTACGACGACCTCGCGACCAGAAACTACCGCGTGGTGATCCCCGAGGGGCTGAAAACGGTGCGGGGCCTCTTGGTCAATGCGTGTTACGCCGGGGGCGACTCGCGGAACGATTGGACCACGTGCGAGTACTACCGCCAGTTCATGCATCTGCATGGCTTCGCACTCGTCGGATGCACCAGCACCGCCGGTCCCCCACGCAGTGTGCCGAAGACCGATGACACGCCCTCTGCCAGACACCGCGGCATCTTCCAGGCTTTCGAAGACAGTATGCGAGTGATCGCCGCCGCCTCCCAGCATCCTGAACTGGCCAACGCGCCGTACGTCGGCGTCGGCTTCTCCGCGGGCGGCGGGTTCGCCTTCTATCTCATGGTCTTCGCCCCCGACAAGACGATCGCGGCCGCGAGCTACTCCGCCCCCTACATCTTCAAGAGGAGGCTCGCTTCGCCGCCCAGCCCCGCCGTGCTGAGCGTCCCCTCGATCTGCATCACGGGCGAGTTGGAGCATTTCAACGCCCCTCTTCCCCCAGATGTTGATCCCAGCACCGGGCCGGCCAGGATTGATGAAGTGTTCCTGCCGTACCGCCCCAAGGGCGCCACGTACGCGTGGCTGGAACGGCAGGGCATCGGCCACGAGTATGACCAAAACCGGCAGGATGTGCTGGGCATGCCGCTGTTGGACGCCGCTGTGCGTGCGCGCTATCCCAAAGACGGGGATGTGACCAAAGGCCCCATCCAGCTCCTCCCCATCGAGCCCGCCGCCGGCTGGATAGCCGATCACACCACCTGGAAGAGCGGCCTGACGAGAATCTGTCCGGCCAAGGAGTTCAAGGGCGATCTCGGCCGCTCGAGCTGGCTCCAGAACGAGGACATCGCCTTCATCTATCGGGCCTATGCCACCTACGACAACCCGCTCGCCATCACCTCGCCGGGCCCCTGCGGCCCCGGGACGCCGGCCCTGGATCCGGGGGCGAATGTCCCCATCGTCGTGGATGCCCGCAAGTTCCCCAATTGGAAAGAGCTGGCGTTCTACGACGGGGCAAGGAAGCTGGGGACCATCACGGCGCCGCCGGCCCAGTTCACCGCCACGAACCTGACGCCCGGCTACCACGTCTTCTCCGTGCTCGGCAGGGACGCCCAGGGGACCACCCGCACGTCCAACCCGGTCATGGTCATCGTGCGGATGCCGCCCGGGGCACCCTAGGGGCCTGCCCTGAACAGCCGCGTGGGACAGGGAAGCCCGAGGATGGGCGAGCGGCGATTCCGCGGGAGCGCAACGGTTCCGCGAGGGGCCTCGCGCGAGCCTTGCCGCCAGGTGTCAAGAGGCTTGGGACTTCGCGCAGGCGGAACGACGGGGCAGCACGCGCCCCGCTGCCGGAGTCTCCCTCATGGGGGCGTTTGGCAGGCGTCCGGCTGCCGCCGCACGCCAACCCAAGAGGCAGGCTTACAAGTGCTTACAATTTGTTACCCCACGTTGACATGCCGTAGGCGCGGTAGTAGTATGATGGCGATGCCGTTTGCGGAACGGGGCCGGTGGAGTCCGGCCCTCCCGAGAGGTGAAATGTGGTGCCCTTCCTCGCAGTGACTGCCGCGGCCCTCCTCGCCTCGTGCCCGATGGCTCTCCCATCGGCTGAGGGCGAGGCGAGCCACGCCGGCGTCGCGGCCAGCGCCGCCTACCAGGAGGCCTGGTACCAGGAGAACGGCCTGCTGGACCTGCGCGCGGCGGCCGCGGCGTACCGGGCCATCGCCGCGGCGCCTACGACCGAACCCGCCCTGGCCGCCAAGGCCCTGCTGCGCCTGGGCGCGTGCTACCGCGCCCTCGGCGACTCCGCGGCGGCGAGCCAGGCCGAGCTGGAGGCCCGGCGCCGCTTCCCCGACGAGATCGCCAAGTTTCCCACCCACCGCCTCGAGGTGCTCTACAAGCAGCTCGACGAGGCGTTCAACGTGGCCGACGCGGGCACGGGCACCCAGGCGATCGTGCGGTTCCTCAGCGACCTCGACGTGTCGGTGGTCCACAGCATCTGCGAAGCCTGCTACGCGCAGGCTGCCGAGAAGCGCGCCAGCGACCCCCTGGCCAGCATCCCGGCGCTGCGCAAGGCCATCGCCATCAGCACCTATCTGCGGCAGATCGAGCGCAGCGCCTTCGCGGCGAAAGAGATCGGCGACCTCTACGCCGCGGCCGGCCGCGACGACGAGGCCATCGCCGCCTACCGCAAAGTGCAGGAGGACTTCCCCGACGCCAAGAACGCCTGCGCCTGGGCCCAGCTCGGCATCGCCGAGGTCCAGCGCCTGCGCGGGCGGCTCGCCGAAGCGGTCGAGGCCTATCGCGGCGTCGAGGCCGACTACCCCGGCCAGCTCGCCCAGGTGATCTGGGCGCACCTGTGGATGGGCGACGCCTTTCGCGTGGCGGGCAAGACCGCCGACGCGCAGGCCGCCTGGCGCCGCGTGCTCGAGGAGTTCAACGAGCCCGGCTACGCCGATCTGCTGGCCATCGCCGCCCGCCTGCTGGGCCAGGCCCCCAGCACCGGGCGGGCCAAGCTGCCCGACGACGAGTTCGCCAACGACGTGGCGTACTTCCTCGCCGTCGAGCAGGAGTTGGCGGGGGCGCCCGACCGGGCGCGAGCCTGGTACCAGCGTTGTGTGACGCTGTCCAGGGGCAACGACTGGCCGCGAGCCCTCGCGGCACGGATTCTGGCCGACGGCCCTGCGCCGCGCACGCCGGTGCGCGACCCCGGCGCCGGCCGTCACCACGAAGGAGCTGCACCATGAGCGCACGAATGCCCTCCCCTGCCCCCCGGCCGGCCCGCGGCCGCGCCGCCTTCACCCTCATCGAGATGCTCGTCGTCATCGCCGTCATCAGCATCCTGGCCGGCATGCTCCTGCCCGCCGTCTACAAGTCGCGCGAGCAAGGCCGCCGCACCCGCTGCATGGGCCAGATGTCCGACCTCTACAAGGCGACCCAGCGCTATATCATCAACGACGGCGAAAACTACCACTGGCCCTGCTGGCTCACCCAGCTCCTCTACAACGGCTACCTCGAGGACGTGCGCGACCGCGCCGGCCGCAAGCCCCTCCACAGCGGCTTCAGCACGGCCGACTGCCGCGACTTCATGCACCAGAACGGCTCGGTGCTCTTCTGCCCCAGCGACGGCTCGACCGGCGACGGCGGCGGGCGCCCCGACCACCTCTTCACCAGCTACGGCAGCTCCAGCCGAGTGGTTGACCAGTTCTACTTCGCCGACGTGGACCCCCACCCCGCTGCCTCGCCCACGAAACGCTTCCTCGACCCCGGCAGCGCCACGTACGCCAAGATGCCGGAGGACACCATCCCCGCCAGCTACCTCTACGAGTTCAACGCCGAGCCCTGCGACTGGCTCTACTGCTGGGACGAATCCTACCACGGCGCCCCCGGCGTGCCGGGCCCCCAGCGCGAGTTCGTCGGCTCCTCCATTCCCGACGTCGGCGAGTTCATCCAGTTCTGCGACTTCAATCACGACGACGTCGTCTCCTGGTACGAGATCAAGCAGCGCACCATCCTGGGCAAACAAAGCTGGAACCTGAGGGCCTGGGGACAACGCGTCCCTGTCCTCTCCTGCTACTATCACGTGGACGGCACCACCCTGCTGGCGAACAGCAAGGTGCTCTACGCCACGGGCCTCGGCAACGTCTACGTCGGCGGCGCCGCCTGGGAGCAGGACACGATGGGCCAGTGACGCGCAAACGGTGGCCGGCGCGGGCTCGGGCCCTCCGCCCCCACATGCGAAAGGAGCTGAAGGCATGACGGCGAGGTTCCCTCTCGCTGCGGTTCTCGCGCTGGCGCTGGCCGGCGCCGTGTCGCGGGCCGGAGAAGCCCCGGCGCCTCCCCCCAAGGAGCCCGCCACGCCGGCGGCCAAGGCCCCCGAGGCCGCGCCGGCCCCCGAGGCGCCGGCGGAGACCGAGGCGGCCCGCCGCGAGCGCCTGGGCAAGCTCTACGACGCGGCCGAGGCCCTCTACCGCGAGGGCCGCCTGGCCGACGCGCAGAAGCTCTACGCCCAGATCGCGCTCGAGGACCCCAACTTCCGCCGCGTGCCCTCGCGCCTCAGCAGCATCCGCAGCAAGCTCCAGGACCAGGAGAAACGCGCGCGCGAGAACCAGGTGGCCGAGCTGCTGGCCGCCGCCGACGCGCACTTCGCCGCGGGCAACTACGACGCCGCCGCCAAGGCCTGCGAAACCGTGCTCGCCCTCCAGCCCCGGAACGCCCGCGCCCAGCAGCGCCTGGCCGAGAGCGCCGGCGAACTCGAACTGCGCCGCCGCGTGGCCTCCATCATCGCCGAGCCGGGCGCCCCCGCCGCCGGCCAGCAGGTGATCGCCCAGGCCGGCAGCGCGCTCCGCGAGGGCGATGCTCCCGCCGCTCCCGCCCCGCCGACGGGCGGGCCGCCCGTAGTGCGCTCGACCCAGGACCTGGTGCCCGCACCGCCCAAGGCCACGCGGGTCGTCAGCCCCCAGGAGAACCGGGAAGTGCCCGCCGCGCCCGCCGCCCCCGCGGCCCCGGCCGCCGCCCTCGCCACGCCCGCCGAGGTGGCCCCCGACGACGGCAGCCGCCTCATCCGCGAGGCCTGGGACCTCGCCGAGTCCGCCAAGCTGGCGCCCGACCCCCGGCCCATCCTGCACAAGGCCCTCGACACCCTGGCCCCCATCACCGCCACCAGCGCCCACTCGGAGCGCGACAAGCAGACCGCCGCCCTCCTGCGCCGCAGCCTCACGCGCCGCCTGGCCGACGGCGGCCGCACCCTCTCGCCCGAGGAGGCCCAGAAGGCCCGCCTCTACCAGCGCTACCTCGAGGCCGAGGAACTCTTCCGCAAGGAGAAGTTCGACGAATGCGTCCAGGCCACGGCCGGGATTCTCGCCGAGGACCGCCAGTTCCACCTCGCGCGCAGCCTGAACCAGGAGGCCCGGATCAAGGCCCACGAGGCCAAGGTGGCCGAGCAGGACCTCGAGAACAAGATGATCGTCGAGCGCCGCAATGCCGCCACCGAAATCATGAGCACGCCGCCCGAGGACCCGCGCCCGGTGACCCGGCCGCCCATTGACCTCTCGCGCGCCCAGTACGACGTGGCCACCCCCGAACTCGAAGAGAAGCTGAACCAGCGCGTGAGCGTGAACCTCATCGAGGCCGACCTCGATTACTTCCTCGACCTGCTCTTCCGTTCGACCGGCGTCAACCTCATCTACAATCCCGACGTCGTGGCCGGCAAGACGATCACCGTCCACATCGCCAACTACCCCCTGCGCCAGCTCCTTGACTACATTGCCAAGAACCACGCCCTGATGTTCACCACGACGCCCGACGGCGTGCTGATCACCACGCCGGACCAGCCGGCGCTCGAGTCGTTCGTCATCCCGCTCAACTACGGCCTCATTGACGTGGGCGAGATGCCGCCCGCCGGGGCCGTGGCCGGCCAGGGCGCCGCCGCACAGCCCCTGCCCCCGCCCACAACGTCCAACGTCGAGAGCCTCATCGCCGCCCTGCCCCAACTGATTGACTGGCCCCAGGGCTCGTTCACCTACCTCGACCGCAAGATGAACCTCCTCTACGTGCGCACCACGCGCGACGCCTACCGCGAGGTCGTGCGCATGCTCGACCCGATTGACCAGATCCCGATCCAGGTGCACATCCGCGCCCTGTTCATTGACGTGCGGGCCGAGAACTTCGAGTCGGCCGGCCTCAAGAGCACCCTCGAGTGGCTCTGCGGCACCAACACGGAGAGCAAGGGCTGGGACTTCACGAAGCACCAGTGGACGACAGGGCCCTTCACCGAGTACCGCGAGGGCAGCATCACCCTGCCCTTCCAGGGCGAACCCCTCTCCTCCAAGGGCGACGACCCCGGGCAGTTCGCATGGACGGGCGTGTTCGACCGCGGCAAGTTCGAGGTGGTGCTCGACGCGCTCCAGCGCGTGGGCAACACCCGCACCCTCGCCGCCCCCAGCGTGATCTGCGTGAACAACTGCACCGCCAGCATCAACGCCACCGAGACCCTTGTCTACGTGGAGGACTACGAGGTAGACCGCGCCGACATCTCGGGCACGTCCTACGGCAACCCCTACTACTACCAGCCGCCGCCCTCCCAGCCCGGCCAGTCGCAGACGTACTACCCGCCGCTCTCGAGCGAGCCGGTGATCACCCCGGTCTTCGCCGAGGATGAGTACACCGGCATCGTGCTGGACGTGGCCCCCAGCGTGGGCCGGGACACGCGCTTCATCACCCTGACGCTGAACCCCCGCTACCGCGAGAAGGTGGACGAGTTCTCCTTCCCCGTCGTGCTGCCCTACCAGTCGTCCACCCAGTCGCAGCCGCAGAATGGCGGCACCGGCGGCACCGGCACCACGACCACGCAGCCGCTCACAGTGACCATCACGCGGCCCATCATCAGCGAACGCTCGATCTCCACCAAGCTCACCGTGGCCGACGGCTCGGTGGTCGGCATCGGCGGCCTCACCCGGCACAGCAAAAAGCAGGTACGCTCCAAGGTCCCCATTCTCGGCGACATCCCGGCCATCGGCTGGCTGTTCTCCACCACAGCCTACAAGGACGAGAAGAGCAACCTCCTGATCTTCGTGCAGGTGGAGGTGATCACCCCGTCCGGCGCCCGCTACAGCGACGCGGGCCGCGCGGAGACCACGAGCACCGTCCCGGCCCGCGAGCCTGTGCGGGTGGGGACCAGCCGCCCGCCGGTCGTGCAGCCCGCCCCGGCGGCCCCGTAGAAGAGACGCACGTATGCCCAGCACCCGCACGGCCATCGGCATTGACGTGGGCGCCCACGCCCTCAAGGCGGTGATGCTGCGCAAGCGCGGCACCCAGGTGGCCGTGGTGCGGGCCGCCTCGCTCGAACTGGGCGACCTGGCCTTCCTCGACGAGAGCGAGCGCAAGGCCCAGCGCGTGGCCGAGCTGCTGCGCCTCCTGCTGCGCCGCGCCCGCATCCCGCGCGCCAAGGCCGCCATCGGCCTCACCGGGCACGACTACTTCGTCAAGTACCTCCACGTGCCCCCCACCACGCCCGACAAACTGCGCAAGCTCATCGAATACGAGGTCTCCGAAGACCCCGCCGCCGGCGCCAAGGAGCAGACCTCCGACTTCCTGCTCCTCGACCTCCCCTCCCGCGGCGAAGAGTTCACCGTGCTCGTGGTCATGGCCCGCGACGACACGCTGCGGCGCCACCTCGCGCGCCTGCGGCGGGCCGGCGTGAAGACCGACGGCCTGACCATTGACGCCCTCGCCCTCTTCAACGCCTACGCGCACTCGAAGGACGAGGAGATCTACAACGACAAGACGACGCTGCTGGTGGACATCGGCGCCGAGCACACCGACGTCGTGGTGCAACGCAACGGCAAGCCGCTGTTCATCCGCAACCTCAACCTGGGCGGCAAGAACTTCACCCAGGCCGTGCAGGACGAGTTCCACCTGCCCATGCGCGAGGCCGAGGAACTCAAGATCGCCCAGGGCGCCATCCTGCCCAGCCACTTCGACGTCGCCGCCGACCTCGACACGGCCACCCCCGAGGCCCGCCTCTCCGCCGCCCTCATCGAGCCGGCCGAGAACATCTACAACACGCTTCAGGCCACCATCAAGTACTGCCAGACCCAGACCCGCATGCCCAACCTGCGGATTGACGAGGTGGTCCTCAGCGGCCGCTGCTCGCACCTGCGCGGCCTGCGCGACTTCCTCGCCCACCGCTTCCGCGTGCCCGTCGAAACCCTCGACCCGATGGCCCGCCTCGACACCGCGGCCCTGCCGCCCGACGCGCGCGCCGAGGTGGCCGAGAACGCGGCCAGCTACGCTGTCGCCGTGGGCCTGGCCCTCCGCGACCTCGACGAGCGCCGCGTGCGGCCCATCACGCTGCTGCCCGAGGATGTGCGCCGCCGCCGCGAGTTCTTCCGCCACGACTTCTTCCTCTACGCCGCCGCCGCCGTCTTCGCCCTCGCCTTCGCCGCCATGGTTTACTGTTCAAAGCTCGCCACCGCCCAGGCGCAGCGCGAACTCGGCGTCAAGCGCGCCTTCCTCGGCGAAGCCGACGGCCTCCAGAAAAGCCTCGACCAGCACCAGGCCCAGAACGCCGTGCTCGCCGGCCACGCCAGCGGCCTCAAGCATGTGCTCGACACCGCGCGCCGCTGCTGCGAGGCCATCGCCGTCCTCAAGAAGACCGTGCCGCCCGAGCTCCGGCTCGACGCCTTCGCCACCGCCACCGAGCGCGCCGCCAGCCTCGCCGCCCGCGGCGGCCGCGGCGCGGCCCAGCCAGAGCTCACCACCCAACTGACCCTCGAGGGCCGCGTGGCTGAGAAGCACAACGGCCAGCCGATCAGCATCGCCGCCGCCTGTCACCTCGTAGACAACTTCCTGGCCAGCCTCCTCGAAAGCAAGCAGCTCTACAGCCGGGCCAAAGTGACCAAGTACCCCGACCCTCGCGAACCCGAGGACCGCCGCACGTTCAAGATGATCCTCGTCTTCACCGACCCCTTCCAGGGCGGCTAGCAGGAAGCACCGCGTGGAGTTTCTGCAACAGAACAAGATCTTCGCCGCCATCGCAGGGCTGGCGCTCCTGGCGCTCCTCGTGCTCTGGCCCTCGCTCTTCGGCCTCGGCCCCACCATCGTAAGCCTCGACCGCGCCCGCTACGAGCGCGCGATGATGGACCACCGCAGCCTCCAGGGCAAGATGGACCAGTATCTGCCCAAGAGCGGCAAGGGCGTGCCCATCAAGCGCGCCGCGCAGGAGGTCGAGGCCAGCAACCGCCTGCTCACCCAGAACCTCGACGAGCTGCGCTCGTGGATGGCCTTCGTGCCACGCTACCCCTTCCGCATCCCCGAGCTGCGCCAGGCCGACGAGGACCGCAAGAGCTACGTCTCCCTCGCCTACACCTACGCCCGCACCGGCCAGATCAAGTGCCCCGAGTACACGATCGACAACTATAACGACGGCGTGGTCTTCCTGGCCAGCCAGCGCAACATTCCCGTGCGCGACACCTTCTTCGGCATGAGCGAAATGTCCACCCCCCAGGCCATCAAAGACCCCGACGTCCGCATCGCCCAGATCGCACTCGTCCACGAACTCGGCCACTTGGCCATCCGCCTCCACGTGGACGAGGTGGCCTCCATCATCCCCGCCGAGCCCTACAAGGTCCGCCTCCACGACACCGATCTGGCCCTCGCCTACCCCGTCGCCATCCGCTTCCGGTGCGACCTGCCCACCCTGCTCACCTTCCTGCACGCCCTGGACGGCGCGCATGGCCAGGTGGCCGCGGTGGCCGGCGGGCCCGAGGCCCCTGTCGCGCCCAACAAGCCCGAGGCCGACGAACCGGCCCACGAGGCCATCAAACCCCTCTTGCCGCAGCCCAAGGCCAAAGCCGACGGCGACGAGCCGGAAGACCCCGGCCCGCCCCCTGCCGCCCCCGCCGCCGCCAAGGACGCGCCCGCTCAGCAGAAGCTCGTCATCCACCTCGTCGGCAGCCCCTCGTACCTGGCCCCCGAGCCCAACGACGGCGCCCTGAAGGAACGCTTCACCCTCTTCCGCCGCGAGGAGGGCAACCCCCAGAAATTCCAGTTCATCGCCAACGCCATCGCCACCAAGGTGCTGGACCCAGGCGACCCCACGTTCACCCCCGCCAGTATCCTCAACTGGCGCGGGTTGTGCCGCAAGCTCAAGGCCCAGTCAGCCGAGCGCGAGCCCAACGTCGGCAAGCGCCTGTGGGGCTTCCTCGCCCCCGAGGCCCACAAGGCCATCCAGGAGATCGCCGAGGGCAAGGACGCCACCGAGGCCCACCAGACCGACATCCTCGCCTCGCTCAACCGGATGCTCACGGCCCGCCGCGACTTCTACCGCCCCGAGGACTTCGCGGGCGTGACCCTCGCCAACGAGGCCGAAGGCCTCCTCAAGCTCGACCGCCAGGCCATGCCCGAGGCCACCATCCGCAAGCTCAACCGCCGCCTCCTAGAGGCCGCCTATCCCGACGAAATCGCCAAGGCCGCCATCAAGCTCGAAGCCACGGTGCAGGAGGGCTCCGACCTCCACCTGCTGCCCGACGGCCGCAAGCGCCGCCTCGTGCGCCCTAACGACTTCGCCTCCACCCGCTACTTCTTCATCCGAAGCCTCAAACTCAAAGCCGCCCCCGGCACCGTGGCACGCGATAGCGACGGCTTCCCCAGCGACGTCACGCCCCCGCACCTCGAAGTGGACCTGGCCGTCGCGGCGCTCAGCCTGCTCGAGGTCCAGGCCGCAGCCCCCGTGGAGAAGCGGCCCGCGGCCCGCGAAGCGATCGTGGTTCCCCGCGGCTTCTGAGAGGGGCCAAAGGACACGCCCATGACCAAACAGATGACCAAGGAACAAGTCGTCTTCCTCGTAGGAGCCGCCCTCTGCCTGTGGGTGGTGCTCAAGCTGGGCCTCTTCCTCGCCCAGCGGACCCAGACCCCCGGCACGCCGCTCGTCGCCGCCTCGGACGCACGGCCGCCCGACAGCGCCATCGGCGACATCCTGGCCACCCGCGACCTCGACAGCTACCTCAAGCGCAGCGACACGAACCCCTTCGGCGACCCCGCCAGTCAGGCCACCCAGGTCTTCATCCGCGCCCTCATCTCGCACTCCTTCCTGCGCACCAGCCTCATCAGCCGCTACACCTTCGACTGCCGCATGTCGCCCAGCGCCGTCCGCGAGCTCCGCTTCCAGGTTCCCACCGGCCTCCGCATCACCGACGTCTTTTGCAAGGAGATTGACGATACCCGCAAATGGGGGGTGGACGGCGCTCACCTGGTCGTCCCCGTCAACCCGCTCCTCCTCAAGCGCGCCTACTACCGCTGCCAGGTCACCGTCGTCGCGCAAAGCACCTTCTCCGCGCCCATGCTCTGGACCGCGCCCGTGGTTTCCTGCACCGCGGCCATGCCCAACGTGCAGTGCGAGGTCGGCCACATCGCCGTAGCCGCACCCGGCAACTACATCGAGCTGAACCCCAAGGAGGCCGCGCAAACCGGCCTCACCAAGCTGGCTCTCGAGGCTGTGCCCAAAGAGCTCGCGGCCAACTCCAACAAGCTCGCCTACTCCTTCCGCCAGCCCAACTACACCCTCACCGTCGAGGTCAGGTCGAAAACCCCCGTCGTCGTCCAGCCGCCGACCAAGGGCCCTATCGTCCGACCCAAGGGCGACGGGCCCGTCCTCAAGCCCAAGGAGGAGCCCGTGGTGGCCCAGCCGAAGGAGAAAGGCCCCACGCTCAACATCCCCACGGCCGCCGACGCCGAGAAGCTGCCCTTCAAGCTCACCGCCATCGTGCGATTGCACGAGCCCGAGCCGCGCCGCCAGGCCGTGCTCCGCGACAAGGAGACCGGCGAATACTACCGCAAGTTCGAAGGCGACGTGGTCATGGCCGACCTCAAGGTCACCAGCATCACCGACGACGCGGTGATCGTCGAGGACGCCAAGGGCAAGCGCTACAAGTTCCGCGGCCGCTTCGAAGACAAGTACAACGAATAGCCCCGCCCGGCCCTCCGCCCGCGCTTGACACCGATCGCCGCCTGTGGCACACTCTAGGTAGAGGCCGTTGCACTGTCGCGCCGGCCCCGCTTACCGCGAAAGGAAACCCTCATGGCCGAACTGCGTGAACGCGTGGAAGCTGTGCTCGGCGTGATCCGGCCCATGCTTCAGGCCGATGGCGGCGATGTCGAACTCGTCAACGTCCTGGAGGACGGCACCGTGCAGGTCAAGCTCAAGGGCGCCTGCGGCGGATGCCCCATGTCCCGCATCACCCTCAAGCGCGGCATCGAAGCGCGCGTGAAGAAGGACATTCCCGAGGTCAAAGCCGTCGAGGCCGTCTGAGCCTCTCCCTTCGCCGCCCTGCCGCTCACCCGTCCTCCCCCTCCACCGCCCTCAGCTTCCCAACCTGGCCCCCAACCTCCCGCGGGTTCCCAACCCGCGGGAGGTTGGATCCTCGTTTGCTCCCCTCCTGGGTCCTATCGGTCCCATCCGTCTTATCCGTCCCATTCCCCCTCCACCCACCGGTGCGCGTAGCGGCCAGCGGTTCGCCAGTAGCTCCGGGGCTTACAGCGACCATGCCGCGTGCATGCCAGCGTCGCGAAGACACTTCGGGCGGGCGGACACGACGCAAGGCTTCCGTCAGGCGCGCAGATTGCGCGCGGGGGCGGGAAACCGGCGCGCCCACGCACCCCTCCGGCCGCCTCACTTGATCTCGCCTCGCGTTCATGCTTTCCTGTTGTGCCTGGAGCCACATCTACCCTCGCGCGAGCTTTGACTGCATAGGAGCCCTGCCCATGAGCGAGCTGCACCCGACCCGCCGCGAGGCCCTGGGCCGCCTGGGCGCGACCGCCGCTGCCTTCGTCGCAGGGGCAGCGCATGCCATCGAGCCCAGCCCCCGCAAGGGGCCGTCCAGGGTCAAGCTGGGCGTCTGCGCCTACAGCTACCGCCAGCTCCTCACCCGCAAAGAGGACCCGATGACGCTCGAGGCCTTTCTCGAGAAGGCGGCCGAACTGGACTTCGAGGGTGTGGAGCTGACCTCGTACTACTTCCAGGACACGTCGCCCGGGTTCCTCCGCCGCCTTCGCGCGCGGGCCTTCGCCCTCGGGCTCGACGTGGCGGGCACCTCCGTGGGCAACAACTTCTGCCTCCCGCCCGGCCCCGCACGCGACAAGCAGATCGAGATGGTGAAGAAGTGGGTCGAGCACTCCGAGACCCTCGGCGCGCCCGTCATCCGCATCTTCGCGGGCAGCAAGCCCAAGGACCAGACCGACGACGACACCCACAAGGTGCTGGTGGACACCATCGAGGAGTGCTGCGCCTACGCGGGCCAGCACGGCATCTTCCTCGCTCTCGAAAACCACGGCGGCCCCACCGCCACGGCCGAAGGCACGCTGAAGATCCTGCGCGACGTCAAGAGCCCCTGGTTCGGCGCGAACCTGGACACGGGGAACTACCACTCGGCCGACCCCTATGCCGAGATCGCCGCCGTGGCGCCCTACGCCATCACCACCCACGTCAAGGTCGAGGTGAGCGCCGCCGGCCAGAAGCCGCAGCCCGCCGACTTCCCACGTATCGTGAGAATCCTGCGCAAGGCCGGCTACCGCGGGTACCTCTCCATCGAGTACGAAGCCAAGGAGGACCCGCTCACCGCCCTGCCGCGGCACGTGAAGGCCATCCGAGAGGCGATGCGGGAGACGTGATGCGTGAACCGTGATACGTGAACCGCGACAAGAAGGAGGATGTTCGATCGGCCTCTTCCCACGCATCACGCATCGCGTATCACGCGCCCCGCGTCTGGCGAAGCCCTGGCTGAGAGAAGGAAGCTCCAGTGAATGACGAGAGGTCCCCCTCCCACGGCCGCTGGCCGGCGCTGGTAGCGGCCTTCCTCGGCTGGATGTTCTGCGGCGTCGAGCAGGGGCTGTTCCCCATCGTGGCGCGGCCGGCGCTCCAGAGCCTGGTGGAGCCCGGCGCCCGCGCGACCCTCGAGGCCGAGGGCCGGGGCGGCGACGAGGCCGTGGCGGCGCTGCTCAAGCGCACCGAGGAACTCGTCAGCTCGTGGAACGGCACGATGATCGCCTGCTTCCTGCTGGGCGCCGCCGCGGGCGGAGTGGTCTTCGGCTGGCTGGGCGACCGGTTGGGCCGCGTGCGCGCGATGGTGCTCAGCATCCTCACCTTCTCGCTGTTCACGGGGGCCAAGTACTTCGCCACGGCACCCCCGCAGCTCGCGGTGCTGCGCTTCATCGCGTCCCTGGGAATGGGCGGCCAGTGGACGCTTGGCGTGGCCCTCGTGGTGGAGTGCTGGCCCGAGCGGCTGCGGCCCCTGATGGCCGGAGTGATCGGCGCGTCGGCCAACGTGGGCTTCCTGCTCATCGCCATTCTGGGCACGTGCATGCCGGCCACGCGCGAGTCGTGGCGCTGGATGTTCCTCGTGGGCGCGGCGCCGGCCCTGCTGGCCGCCTATGTGGCCCTGTGCGTCCCCGAGTCGCAGCGCTGGCGGGCGTCGGTGAGCCACGGGGTGGCCAAGCCGCTCCATGAGATTTTCGCCCGCGGCCTGCGCAGGCGCACGTTCCTCGCCATCGCGTTCGCCTCGATTGCGCTCATCGGCACGTGGGGCGCGGTGAGCGGGTGGCTCACCGTGTGGGTGGACCAGCTCACGGGCGGCAAGGTGCCCGCGGCGAAGGCGGCGGTGCAGGTGGCCGTGTCCATCGGGGCGATCCTCGGCTGCCTGCTCGCGCCCATCCTCGGCGGCCGCATCGGGCGGCGGCCCGCCTATTTCGTCCTCTGCCTGCTCTCGCTGGGCGTGTGCGCCTACCTGTTCCGCGTGCTGAACCGCTACGACACGGTCTTCCTCATCACGTCGGGGCTGGCGGGGCTGGTGACGGCGGCGTTCTACGGTTGGTCGCCGCTTTACCTGCCTGAGCTGTTCCCCACGCGGGTGCGGGCGACGGGGCAGGGGTTGAGCTTCAACTTCGGGCGGATCCTGGCCGCGGCGGGGGCGCTTCAGATGGGGCAGCTCGTGGGCTTCTTCGGCGGCAGCTATGCGCGGGCGGGGGCCACCATCACCCTCATCTACGCCGTGGGCCTCGTCCTCATCTGGTTCGCGCCCGAGACCAAGGGCAAGCCGCTGCCCGAGTGAGGCCTCCGGGTGCGGATACGCGCGCCCGGTGTCTGCTAGAAGCCTGTCCAAGAATCCCCGTGGGCTGCGTTGCCGGCGTCAGCGGGCTGGATGCGAGTCGCGGCGTCGCAGCCTCACGCGGATTCTCGGACAGGCTCCTAGCTGCCGAAGAGCTTGGGCAAGCCGATCTCGACGAGCCACCAGCCCGCGTAACTGGTCACCACGCCGATGGCAATGAGCATGGCGATGTTCCACGCCCAGGCCCGGGCGCCCGTGGGCTTGTCGGCGCCCAGGTAGTCGCGCCGGTTGTGCAGCACGAAGAATGCCACGTAGGCGATGGGGAGGAAGATGAAGCAGATGCCCGAGGTCACCACCGGCAGCCAGAGGGGAAACTGCACCACCGTACCGAGCACGCCGGGGATGGGGATGAGCGAGGTGAGGCGGTAGCGCCAGCCCGTGGGCTCCAGGCCGAAGATCTCGCAGGCGATGAAGGCCGCGACGAGCATGTGCAGGATGATCGAGGAGATGACCATCGCCAGCACCCCGAGGTCGAAGACCAGGCGGCCCACCACCGGCCCGGCCGCGGCGCCGAGCACCTGGGCCGCCTTGTCGGGGCCGATCCGCGTGGTGACCGGGTTGGCCGGGTCGTAGAGCGTGTTGGCCGCGGCCATCACGAGGAAGCCTGTGGCCAGCACGAAGGGCAGCCACATGCCCAGGGCGAGGTCGAACTTGGCCAGCCCCCTGTGCTCACGGCCCCAGCCGCGCGCCAGGAGCGCGTAGGGGAAGAGAAAGGTCATGTTGATGCCCACGGCCGCGCTCAGCCCGCCCATCATCACCTCGATGCCCACCTTGGTCTTCGGCACCTGGAAGCGCGTGAGGCCCTCCCAAAGGGCCTGCCAGCGAATCCCGGTGCGGACGACGACGATCATGAAGGACACCACGATGACGGCGACCATGAGCTTGATCAGCTTATCGAAGAGCCGGATTCCGCGCGAGCCGCTGCCGTAGAGCCAGGTGACGGCGATGCAGATGGCGAGCATCACCCCGCCGAAGAACAGGCGGGCGCCGACGAGCTTGGCGGCGCCTGCCCAGCCGAAGTACTCGGCGAGATCGGCCGCGGCCGTGCCGCCGCACGAGTATTGCGGAAAGTGCCAGATCACCGTGGCAGCCAGCGACGTGAGCGCCCAGGCCCAGGCCACCGCGGGGTGCACGTAGCGCCGCATGGCATCGAAAGGCCGCGCCCCGGTCGAGAGCGTCTGATGCGCGATGGCCATGAACATGATGATGCCCAGCAGCATGCCCAGCGGCTGCACCCAGAGCAGCGAGTAGCCAAACATCGCGCCGGCGAAAAACGACGAGAAGAAGCTGCCGCTGCCGAGCGTGAGGGCGCTTTGCATCCAGCCCGGCCCCATCTTCCTCGAGTAGCCGGCCAGCCGCGCCCACATTCCCTTTGTCTCCAGGTCGGCCAGCATCGCCTTCTCGCGGGCCAGGGCCTCGGGGTCCCACTTGGCCACCATGGGCAGCCCACGCTGGAGTTCGGTGGCCTGCGCGGCACCGCCTGGGCTCTTCGCCTCGCTCACGGGATTCTCCTACAGCTCTAACCCTCAGAGGCGCTGTCGTCGTTCGCGTCGGCGCTCGCCGCGCTCTCGGTGTAACGGCACTTGGGGTAGCCGGTGCAGCCGATGAAGGTGCCGCGAGGCCCAAGCCGCTGCACGAGCGCTTTGCCGCACTCGGGGCAGTCGCGCCCGACCTTCGTGGGTGCGGGAGCGGGGCCGGCGTTCCTCAAGGGCTTGGTGTTCTTGCACTTGGGGTAAGCGGAGCACGCGAGAAAGCGCCCGCGGTTGGACCGGCGCACCCGCATTTCCGCACCGCACTTGTCGCATTTTACGTCGGTGGCGTCGGGGCTGGCTGCCCCCTCGCCTTCGACATTGCGGGTGAAGCGGCACCTGGGATACCCCGTGCAGCCGATGAACTTGCCGCGCTTGCCCTCGCGAGCCACGAGCGGCTTGCCGCACTGGGGGCAGTTCTCGCCCGTGGGCTCGGGCGCCTTGCGTGGCGGGGCCGCGCCTTCGGGCGGAGCGCCGCCCTCGGCGGCGGGCGCCGTCTCATCCGCCTCGAGGTTGCGGGTGAATCGGCAGCGCGGATAGCCCGTGCAGCCGATGAACCTGCCGCGCCGGCTTTCGCGGGCGACGAGCGGCTTGCCGCACTGGGGGCAGCTTTCGCCCGTGGGTTCGGCTGCCTTGCGCGCCGGGGCGGGCGCCGCTCCTTCCGGGGCGCCTCCGGCGGGGGCTTCGTTCTCCATGTTGCGTGTATAGCGGCACTGCGGGTATGCGGAGCAGCCGGCGAACTTGCCTCGGCGGCCGGTGCGCACCACCAGCGGCTCGCCACATTCGGGGCACCTCTCGTCGAGTTTCTCCACGCTGGTGGGCTCCCCCTCTTCATCTAAGGCTTGGGTATAGCGGCACTTGGGAAAACCAGAGCAGGCCATGAAACGCCCGCGCTTGCTCAGGCGGATGACCATGTCGGCACCGCATCGAGGGCAGGCGATACCGGTGGGCGCGGCCAACTCCTTCTTCACGCTGGGCATCTCGGCCTGCGCCTTCGCCAGGTCGGCGCTGAAGGGCTCGTAGAACTCCCGCAACACCTCCTGCCAGTCGCGCTTCGCCTCCTCGATGCTGTCGAGGTGGTCCTCGAATTCCGAGGTGAACTTCGTGTTGATGATGTTCTCGAAATACGGCAGCAGAGTGTCGTTGGTGACGATGCCTAACTCATTGCAATAGAAGACCTTATCGCGCACGGTGGCATAGCCGCGCTCCTGGATCGTCGAGATGATCTGCGCATAGGTGCTGGGGCGGCCGATCCCCTCGCGTTCAAGGGTCTTCACCAGCGAAGCCTCGGTGTAGCGTGGCGGCGGCTTGGTGAAATGCTGCGATGGGGTGAGGTCGAGGCAGCGCAGGTGCTGACCCGGGCTCAACGGCGGCAGGGGCTGCTGGTCCTCTTCGTCGCGCCCGTGGAGCGGCTCGTAGATGCGGGTGTGGCCGTCGAAGACCACCGCGCGCCCGCTGGTGCGGAACTCGGCGTTGGCGGCGCTCACGGCCACGCGGGTGACGTCGTAGATGGCCTCGGCCATCTGCGAGGCCACAAATCGCTGCCAGATAAGGCGATAGAGCTTCAGCTGGTCCGCGGTTAGATGCGGCTCGAGGGCCTCGGGCGTGCGCTCGACGGCGGTGGGGCGGATGGCCTCGTGGGCCTCCTGCGCGCCGCGGCGCGAGCGGAAGTGGCGCGGCTTCTCCGACAGGTACCTCTCGCCCAGACGCTGGCGGATGTAGCTGCGGCACTCCTCCTGCGCCTCGGCAGCGACGCGGAAGGAGTCGGTGCGCATATACGTGATGAGGCCCACGGAGCCCTCGGCGCCCACCTCCACGCCTTCGTAGAGCTGTTGGGCCAGCATCATGGTCTTCTTCGGGCGGAAGCCCAGGCGCACTGAGGCCGCCTGCTGGAGTTGGCTGGTGGCGAAGGGCGGCATCGGGGCAGCCTTCTTCCGTTCGGTGGCCACTGAGGCCACGACGAAGCTCTCGCCACGCAGCCGCTCGGCCAGCGCGTTCGCCTGGTCGCCCGTGGAGAGCTTGGCCTTCTCGCCCTCGATTTCCGCAAGCTCGGCGGAGAAGGCCTGGGCCCCTGCCGCATCACCCGAGGGGGCGAGGCGGGCTGTGAGCTTCCAGTACTCCTCGGGCTTGAAGGCCTGAACGGCCTTCTCGCGCTCGACGAGGAGGCGGAGCGCGACCGACTGGACCCGGCCCGCGCTGAGGCCGCGCAGGATCTTCTTCCACAGCAGCGGCGAGAGCTGATAACCCACCACGCGGTCGAGAATGCGCCGCGCCTGCTGGGCGTTCACCAGGTTCATGTCTATGTCGCGCGCGTGGTCGAAGCCGGTGCGGACCCCGCGCTGGGTGATCTCGTTGAAGGTCACACGCCGCACCTTGCTCTTGGGCAGCTTGAGGGCCTCGGCCAGGTGCCACGCGATGGACTCCCCCTCGCGGTCGGGGTCGGGCGCCAGGTAGACGGTGTCGGCGCTCTTCACCGCGCGTGCCAGCTTCGCGACTACCTGGCGGCGCGTTGGCAGCACGTTGTAGCGGGGGCGGAAGCCGTCCTCGATCTCCACGCCGAAAGCTTTCTCGGGCAGATCGCGGACGTGCCCCATGCAGGACTCTACCTGGAACCCTTTGCCGAGGAACTTGGCAATGGTGCGCGCCTTGGCGGGGGACTCGACAATAACGACGTTCTTGGCCACGGTCTCTCCTTGGTGGTCAGGGCGGATGGTTATACCATAGGCTCCGCCGGCGTGTCAAGCAACGGCCAATTGCGCTTGCTTTTCGCCCCGTGGGGCGCTATGATTCCGTTGCCACGGATGACCACGTTCCACCCGGTGCTGCGAAGGAGTGAGGCGATGCGTTTCGTGTTGCTGGCTGTGCTGGCCGCCTTCGGCCTGGCCGCGTACGGTGCGGAACCCGTCGAGCTGGAGCCCCGCGTCCGCGTGCCGGCCGGAAGCCCCGTCATCACCGTCTCCGAGAATCTCCTCAAAGGCCTCGGCATGTCGCCCGACGACGTGAAGGCGGTGAAGGACGAGGTGGCCCGCCTCAACGAGGCCCGGGGCGCGCTGCTCGAGAAGGTGGCCGAGGCCAAGAAGGCCCTTCAGGCTGCCCAGAAGGGCGTGGACGATGCCGTGGCCGCGCTCGGCAGCCAGGAGGCCGCCCTGCACAAGTTCATCCGGGACCGCCTGGCGCAGGACCGCGCGGCCGAGTACGACGTGCGGCTCCAGGTGCAGCCGGTGGTGGACTGGCTGAAGCTGAACGAGGACCAGGTGAGTCAGCTCGTGGCCAAGCAGGCCAAACTCCTGGCAGAGGACCCGCGGCCCGCCCTGGAGCAGGCGACGGCCGCCTTCCAGAATCGTCCCAAGCCGAAGACTGAAGAAGAGCACAAGGAATATGCGGAGCTGCGCAAGAAGTACACCGAGACTCTGAAGAAGTACGCCACCTTCAACCAGACCTGGCTGGCCAATATCGAGAGCGTGCTGACCGACGAGCAGAAGCAGACCTGGCGCACCCGCTATCGCCGCGCGGCCGTGGGCGAGGGGGCCGCGCCTGCTGCCAACGAGTAGGCCGTCCGCCGCAAACACTGCGGCGAGTGGCGCTCCGGGCGCCCCTCGTTGCGTCCATTTCCACGTACCGCCTCTCTGCGCGGCATCCACCCGGGGAGTGGTTGCCCAGGCTCAGGCCTGGTCGGTGACCTTGATCCGTTGCGCCCCGGGCTTCGTCTTGCCCTCGCGGGTGAGCTTCTCGACCCGCTGGTCAATCACGCTGCGCACGGCGAGCAGCAGCTCGACCTGGGCCTTCTTGAGGTGGTTGACGAACTCCGAGGGGCATTTGCCCTTGCTGCACAGGCGGTCGAGCACCTCGTAGACCGGGCAGCGGAAGTCGCGCGCGTCAGTCGTCTGCTTCGCCATCGGCGTCGCCTCCAAAAACGATTCTCACGGTGCCGCCCTTCAGCGCGGCTTCGGATGGCTCCAGGGCCGCCACCCTGCGCGGCAGGGTGACGTAGCGCTTGAACGAGCCGATGCGCACGATCAGCTCGTCCTGGCTCTTCACCAGGTCAATCTCGCCGCTCTTGAGAAACGGCGCGCGGATGGAGAGGACGTACCGGCCGTTTTCCTTCGTGAACTCGAATGCTTTCTCGGCGAAGAAGATGTCGGCAGGGTTCATGCCTCTGAACAGCTTCCGGGCGAGGCGGCCCAGCTCGGCCCGGCCGAGCATCTCGCGGCGGCCCAGCTCCACCTGCCACAGCGGCACGGGCGCGAAGTAGTTCTCGGCCTCCTCGATGTAGCCTTGCTGCGCTTCGCGCCAGGTGGCGAAGAACGCGTCCTGCACCGTGGGCGGCAGCACGCGGTTGATGATGATCGCGTCCACCGTCACATCGAAGAGGTGGAAGTAGGTGAAGGCGCGCTGGGTTTCCTTGAGCACCATTTTCTCGGGATTGGTCACGAGGCGCGCCGTGGTAACGGCGGGGTCCTGGAGCAACTTCTCGATGCCGTCGAGGCGCTGGAAGAGGCGCTGGATGGCGTCGAAGTAGATGTCCTCGGGAATGGGCACGTTGGTGAGTCGTTTGGCCACGGGGCGCACGACGCGCAGGATGTTGCGCTCGACCCGGAAGATTTTGCGCATGTACCATTCGAGGCTGGTGGGCATGCTGATGAAGCGCATGGCCTCGCCCGTGGGCGCGCAGTCGAGCACGATGACGTCGAATCGCTTCTCGCGCGCGTAGCTGTTGATGTGGAGCAGGCAGGCGACCTCTTCCATGCCGGGCAAGATGGCCAGCTCGTCGGCCAGCACGTCGCGCAGCCCGGTGGTGCGCAGCAGCGAGGCCAGGTAGCGGAACACCTCGCCCCAGTTGTCCTCCAGCTCGCGGTGGAGGTCCAGCTCCTGAATCCACAGGTTGTCGGCCACGGCCACCGGCTGCCCGCCGCCGAAGTCCATCAGCGAGCCCGAGAGGTCGAAGGAGTCCGACAGGCTGTGCGCGGGGTCGAGCGACATGACGAGGGTGCGTTGGCCGCGGCGGGCGCACTCGACGCCCGTAGCGGCGGACAGCGTGGTCTTGCCCACGCCGCCTTTGCCGGCATAGAGGATGATGCGCATGGCTCGGGCTCCTCCACGCGCCGCCGCCGGGTTGTCGCGGCCTACTTGGCGCGCAGCACCTTCCTCAGGTAGGCGATGCTGCGGGCTGCCTGCTCCTCGGTGCCGCATTCCACTGCGAGCACGCCCTTGAAGCCGGCCTTCCGCAGAATCCTCACCACGCGCGGCCAGTCAATCTCGCCGTCGCCGCAGGCGCAGCCGCTCGGCACGCCCGTCACCTTGCCCACCTCCTTCGACACCTTCACGTCCTTGGCGTGCACGTGGACCACGCGATGCGCGATGGCCTCGAGGGTCGCATAGGGGTCGCCGCCCGACATGTAGATGTTCCCCGTGTCGGGATTGCAGCTCATGTAGGGCGAGGGGACGAGGTCGAGGATCTTCTGGTAGAGCGGCAGCTTGACGGTGAACTTCTGGTGCTGCTCGAGGGCCACGTGCACCTTGTGGCGCTCGGCCACGGGCAGGATGCGCCGGAGCGAGTACTTGATGATTTCGAAGGCCTCGTCGTCGCTCATCCAGGCGGGCACTACGCCCTCGTCGGTGTTGATGCAGCGGGCGCCGAGCGCGTGGGCGAAGAGGATGGCCTGCGTGTGGAAGGGTACGCTGATTTCGGGCTGGGCCATGGGCGCGTGGCAGCTCAGGCCGCTCACCTTGAGGCCCCGCTGGTCCAGCATCGCCTTGATCTCGAGCGGGTCGCGCTCCATGCTCACCGAGGCCGAGTAGCCGGCCTCGCTGAACAGGTCGCGGCCCGTCTGCACGTTGAGCTCCACGTACTTGTAGCCCAGGCGCGCCGTGGCGTCGAGGCAGTACTCGAGCGACTTGTCGGCGTGGCGGAACGCCTCGGTGTTCAGCCCGATCTGGATGTCGGCCATGCTGCGTCTCCTTTGCCGCGACGAGGGGCACGAAACCGCTCTCGTGCATCCTAGCGCTCGACGCGCGCCCCGTCAAGTCGTTTGACTCCGCTCTGCCGGCCCCCTATATTGTTTGAACCCCGCCCTTTTCCGAAGGGTCCGACCCCGTCGGGGGTAGAGCGGCGGCGCTCTGCATTCCCGGGCGGCACCCCGCCGAAGACATCGGAGCTCCCGGGAGGGAAGGAGGACGGCCATGGACGAGGTGCTGATGTTCATCCAGAGGCGGCGGAGCATCCGCCAGTATGTGAAGGGCGCGCCGGTGAGCGACGAGCAGGTCGAGACCCTGCTCCGCGCTGCCATGTCCGCGCCCTCGGCCGGCAACCAGCAGGGCTGGGCCTTCATCGTGGTGCGCGACCGCGCGAAGCTCGACGCCATCATGAAGCTCCACCCCTACACGGCCATGCTCAAGACCGCCTCGCTCGCCATCGTGGTGTGCGGCGACCTGTCGAACGAGAACTACAAGTGCTACTGGCCACAGGACTGCGCGGCGGCGACCGAGAACCTGCTGCTCGCGGCGGCGAACATGGGCCTCGGCACCTGCTGGTGCGGGGTGCATCCGCGCCCCGAGCGCGAGGCGGGCTTCCGCAAGCTCTTCGCCCTGCCCGACACCGCCGCGCCGTTCGCCGTCATCGCCGTCGGCGTGCCCGCCGAGCACAAGACGCCCGCCGACTACTACAACCCGGCGAAGATCCACTATGACACGTGGTGAGAGGAGCACCCCTTGGAGCATCGCCAACTCGGCACGAGCGGCCTCAGGGTTCCCCCCATCATCTTCGGCGCCTGGGCCGTGGGCGGCTGGTACTGGGGCGGGCAGGACGACGCCGCGTCGATCCGCGCCATCCGTGCGGCCCTCGACGCCGGCATCTCCTGCATTGACACCGCGCCCATCTACGGCATGGGCCACAGCGAGGAGATCGTGGGCAAGGCCATCCAAGGCCGCCGCCACGAGGTGCTCCTCGCCACCAAGTGCGGCCTGCGCTGGGACACGCCCGGCCAGGGCTCGAACCCCTGGACCTACAAGGGCCTCGACGGCACCGAGCGCACCGTGGTGCGCAACCTGCGCAAGGCGGCCATCCTCGCCGAGGTCGAGCAGAGCCTCCGGCGCCTGGGCACCGACGTGATCGACCTCTACCAGTGCCATTGGCCCGACAGCTCGGCGCCCCTCGCCGAGACGATGGACGCCCTGGTGACGTTGAAGCAGCAGGGCAAGGTTCGCGCCATCGGCGTGAGCAACTTCACGCCCGAGATGATGGCCGAGTGCCTCCGCCACGGCCCTCTCGCGAGCGATCAGCCGAAGTACAGCCTCCTCGCACGCGACATCGAGGCCGACGTCCTGCCCTTCTGCCGCCAGCACAACATCGGCGTCATCGTCTACAGCCCGCTCGAGCAGGGCCTGCTGACGGGCAAGGTGACGATGGACCGCACCTTCGCCGAGGGCGACTACCGCGCGGGCCGGCCCTGGTTCCAGCCGGCTAACCGCCAGCGCGTGCTCGATGCGCTCGAGCGGGTGAAGCCCATCGCCGCCGCCCACAACGCTACGCTCGGCCAGGTGGCCATCGCGTGGACCATCGCCCAGCCCGGCGTCACCGCCGCCATCGTGGGCGCGCGCACGCCCGAACAAGCCCGCGAGAACGCCCAGGCCGCCAGCATCCGCCTCTCCGCCGCCGAGCTTCAGGCCATCCGCAAGGTCTTCGATGACCTCGGCAAGCCCGACACATAGGGCACCTGGGGAAGGCACCTTTCTTGCAAGAAAGGTGCCTTCCCCAGGCCCCATCCTCCAAAGAACTCTCACATTTGAGGAGGGGTCTGGGGAGGAACTGTCTTCCAAGAAGTTCCTCCCCAGGGGCCTCCGACAATGCGCTTGCAACGCGGCCCGCGACTCGGTACAGTAGAACCCAGAAGCGATGTGCGCCCGCATCGCGGGTGGCACGGGCATCTCGCCTGTGGCCATTGGATTCTCTCCCGCTCTGGACCCTGCGCTGTGAACGCCGACAGACCCGACGACTCCGCCCCCGCCCGCAGGGGCGATGCTCTGCGCAGCCTGCACAAGAAGCTAGCGAAGAGCGCGCCCACGCCGCTCACCGCTGCGCCGGCCAGCGCTATCGTGTACCGCCGCGACTTGCCGCGCGCAGCGCCCCACACCGCGCCCGCCGATCCCGGCGGCATCTGCATCCCGCTCGAACGCCTCGTGCAGGGCATCGAGGCCCCGAGCCCGAGAGGGCCGGGCTTCTACCTCATCGAGTCGCCGGCAGGCGAGGCCCTCGCCTCGGCGGTGCCCCGCGCCCTTGCGGCATTGTCGCCTGACTCCGGCGTCGCCCTTACGCCCAACGACGCCTGCTTCCTGGACATCGAGACGACCGGCCTGGGCACGGCGCTCACCTTCCTTATCGGCACGCTCGTGTGGAGCGGGGGGCAACCGGTCTGCCGACAGCTCCTGGCCCGCACGTACGCCGAAGAGGCGAGCATCCTCCATGCCTTCGCCGAGCAGGCCGGCCGCACGCCGTTGCTCGTGACCTTCAATGGCAAGACCTTCGACGTGCCGTCGCTGCGCGCCCGCGCGGCGGCCGCGGGGGTCGAGCTTCCCGAGCCGCGGTTTCACTTCGACCTCTTGCACATCGCCCGGCGGCGCTATGCCGACACGTTGCCCGATTGCCGCCTTCAGACCCTCGAGCGCATCCTGTGCCGCCGCCACCGGGTCGGCGACATTGCCGGCGCCGACATCGGCCGGGCCTATCACGATTTCGTGCGCACGGGCGATGCGCGCGAGCTGGCCCTCATCATCCAGCACAACCGCCAGGACCTCCTCACCGTGGCCGAGCTGATGGCGAAGATGCTCTCGATGCGCGACACGTGATGCGTGAGGGGGAGACGCAAGGCGAGCGGCTTCGCCGTGGGTGGCGTCCCCGACTGAACTCCAGGTCTCGCGGCAATCGCGAGACCGAGGCTGACCGTGATGGACTTCGACGCATTCCTCGACCAGTTACGCGCTTCGGCCGGCTATCGCGGCCAGATCGTGCACGTGCACCGCGTGGCGGCGCGCGCGGCGCGCTGCGCGGAGCCGAGCGAGCCGCTATCGCCGGCCTGCAAGCGTATGCTCGCGGGAATGGGCATCGAGCGGCTCTATTCGCATCAGGCCCAGGCGCTCGACCTTGCACGGGCGGGGCGCGATTTCCTGGTGACGACCTCGACGGCCAGCGGCAAGACGCTGTGCTATCTGCTGCCCATCGTCGAGCAACTGGAGCGGAACCCCGATGCCCGCATCCTGGCCCTCTATCCCACCAAGGCCCTCTCGCAAGACCAACTCCGCGTGTTCGAGCGGGCGCTGCGCCACGCTAACCTCCCGCCCGCCAACCTCCCGCGGGCTCTCAGCCCGCGGGAGGTTACGGTCGGGGTGATTGACGGCGACACGCCCGCCGCCCAGCGCCGCCAGCTCCGCGACAAGGCGTCCGTGATCCTCACAAACCCCGACATGCTCCACGCGGGCATTCTGCCGCAGCACCCGCGCTGGGCGGGCCTCTTCTCGCACCTCACGCATGTCGTGGTGGACGAGCTCCACACCTACACGGGCCTCTTCGGCGCCCACGTGGCGAATCTCTTTCGGCGGCTCGGCCGCGTGTGCGCCCATTACGGCTCACGCCCGCAATTCCTCGCCTGCTCGGCCACGCTGGCCAATCCCCTGGAGGTGGCGGGGCGGCTGCTTGGGCGCCCGGCCGAACTCGTCGCTCAGGACGGCTCGCCCGCCGGCCCCCGCACCTACGTGCTCTGGAACCCGCCCGTCATCCGCTCGACGCCGTGGCGCTCGCGGCGCTCGGCCAACGTGGAAGCCCAGGAGCTGATGACCGCGCTCGTCCTCGCCGGCACGCCCACCATCGCCTTCTCGAAGGCCAAGGTCACCGCCGAACTCATCTACCGGTACGTGCGCGAATCGCTCGAACGCCTGGCGTCGCCGCTGGCCGACAAGGTGACGCCTTATCGCGCCGGCTACCTGGCCGCCGAGCGCCGCGAGATCGAGCACAAGCTCTTCAGCGGCGAGCTCCTCGGCGTAAGCTCCACACGCGCCCTGGAACTCGGCATTGACGTCGGCTCCCTCGAAGCCAGCCTCATCGTCGGCTACCCCGGCACCCTCGCCAGCTTCTTCCAGCAGGCGGGGCGCGCCGGCCGCCGCGACAAGCCGGCCCTCGTGATCCTCGTGGGACTCGACACCGCCATCAACCAATACGTGATGCGGCACCCCGACTACCTCTTCGGCCGGCCCATCGAGGAGGGCGTGCTGGAGCCCGGCAACCCGCACATCGTCGTTAGCCACCTCCGCTGCGCCACCCACGAGCTGCCGCTGCCCGATGACGAGGTCGGTCGCTTCGGCCCCGCTGCGCCCATCGCCCTCGAAGTCCTCGAGGGCCAGAAGAAGGTCCTCCACGACCAGCCGCACCGCGTGTGGCACCACAGCGCGCCCGAGACGCCCCAGCACGAGGTCTCGCTCCGCGCGATGGACGACCGCAACGTGGTGGTGGTGGACGCGGCCACCGAGAAGATCATCGGCGAGATGCCGAAGCTGGACGCCCCCGTCTACGTGCATCCCGAGGCCATCTACCTGCACCAGGGCGACACCTGGTTCGTCGAGGCCCTCGACCTCGACCGCTCCTTCGCCCGCGTCCGAAAGGTGGACGTTGATTACTACACGCAGCCCCTGGGCGGCACCGACGTGCACCACATTGACGCCCGCCTGCGCGAGCGGCCCTTCGGCACGGGCACCCTGTGCTTCGGCGAGGTGACCACCCACTTCCACACCTGGGGCTACGAACGCATCCACTTCTACACCCTCGACGCCCTCTCGCGCCACCCCCTCGACCTGCCGACTTTCGTGTTCGAGACCCACGCCTTCTGGCTCGTGCCGCCCGAGGAACTGTGCCGCCGCGCCCTCGCGCAGGACATTGACCCCCACGCCGGCTGCCGCGGCATCGGATACGCCACGCGCCAGGTCCTCCCCCTCTTCGTCCGCTGCGAAACGCTCGATTTCTCGCACACCGTGGGCGCCGTGAATGCCCCGTGGAACACCATGTTCGTCTACGAGCGCTATCCCCTGGGTCTGGGCTTCACCGAGCGCGCCTACGAGCTGGCCGGCCGCCTCATGCCCGCCGTGCTCGACCACATCCGCCGCTGCGACTGCGACGACGGCTGCCCCTGCTGTGTCGGCAAGCCACTCCGCCAGGACGCCACCTGGAACGTCGAGCGCGGCGAAGGCTCGATCCCCTCCAAGCGCGCCGCACTCTTCATGCTCGAAAACCTCCTGGGGGACTTCACCCTGCTCTGCGAACCAGACTCTTCCTTCGTACCCGAACACCGAACACCAGACACCGAACACCTTCGCCTTGCTCTTCAACGTCGCCTCGAGCACGCGCGCGAGCCGCTGCTCCCCCATCCCGTCCACCCCATCGAGCACAACATTCAGACAGGCTTCCCGCAGCCCGAGGAGCGCGGCGCGCTGTCCAACGCCGACGTGGCGCGGCGCGTCTTTCGCATGCTCCGCCACGAGAAGGCCATCGCCCGCGGCCAGCGCAAGCCAACCCCCTCCACCCCGGAGCCGCAGATTCCGCCCGCCTTTCGTTCCGGCCGTCGGGCCGGCCCGACGGGTCAGGCCAGTCGGACCAGTCTGACGGATCAGACAAGTCCGACATCGCCCATCGGCCCGGGCCCCGTTCCCATTAAGGCCGGCGACCCGCTCGCCGCGCTCGCCCGCAGACGAAAGAAACCCGGCCTCGACAAGAAGCCCGGGGATCAGTAGGATAGCGCGCCATGGAACTGGATGCCTTTCTTGCCCGCCTTCAGCGCGACCGAGCGACCCGGCAGCAGATCTACCACGTGGGGGACCTGCCCGAGCGTCCGGCCTCCTTTGCCGACCTCCCCTTGGAGCCCCGCGTCGCTGCCTCGCTCGCCGCCCGGGGCATTCATCGCCTCTACACCCATCAGGCCGAGGCCATCGGCCACGTACGCGCGGGGCGCAGCGTGGTCGTTGTCACCGGCACCGCGAGCGGCAAGACCCTCTGCTATAACATTCCGATACTGGAAGCGTTACAGCTTGACCCCTCGGCCACGGCGCTGGCCATCTACCCGACCAAGGCCCTGGCCCAGGACCAGTTCCGCGGCCTCTCGGACCTGGCGGCCGGGGTGGAGGGTCTGAGGCTTGTCGCCGGTCCCTACGACGGCGACACGCCCGCGCCTCAGCGGCGCAAGCTTCGCGACCGAGGCTCCGTGATCCTTACCAATCCAGACATGCTCCACCAGGGGATCCTGCCCAACCACGCCCGCTGGGCGCGGTTCTTCACCAATCTCCGCTATGTGGTGCTGGACGAGGTGCACGCCTACCGAGGCGTCTTCGGCTCGCACGTGGCCAATGTCATTCGCCGCATGCGTCGCATTTGCAAGCACTTCGGCAGCACTCCCCTCTTCATCTGCTCCTCGGCCACCATCGCCAACCCCAGGGAGCATGCCGAGCGGATCATCGGCGGGCCGGCCGAGCTGGTGACCAACGATGGTTCGCCTCGCGGACCCAAGAAGTTCCTCCTCTGGAACCCCCCGCTGCTCAGCCGCGACCGGCCGGCCAACGAGCAGCCTGCCGTCGGCGGCGAGCGCCGCAGCGCGCTCTGGACCGCCGTCGAGCTGCTCGCCGACCTGGTCCGCCGCGAGACGCAGACCATCGTCTTCTCGCAAACCCGCCTCAGCACTGAGCTTATACTCAAGCACGCACGCACACTGCTGGAGCCGCACCACCCTCGCCTCGCCACGCGTGTGCAGAGCTACCGCGGCGGCTACCTGCCCGAGGAGCGGCGCGACATCGAGCGCCGCCTCGCCTCGGGCGAAATCCTCGGCATCACCTCGACCAATGCCCTTGAGCTCGGCATTGACATCGGCTCGCTCGACGCCTGCATCCTGGTCGGCTACCCGGGCACAATCGCCAGCCTCTGGCAGCGCGCAGGCCGCGCCGGCCGCGGCGCCGACCATGCCCTCGTCATCCTCGTCGCTCAGAACTCGCCCATTGACCAGTACCTTATGTACAACCCCGCCTTCATCTTCGGGCGCTCGCCCGAGCGTGCGGTCATTGACCCAGACAACCCCCACATCGCGGTCGGCCACATCAAGTGCGCCCTTCACGAACTCCCCCTCCCTGATGCCGATGTGGAGTCCTTCGGCCCCTACGCCGAGCCGATCCTCGAACTCCTGGCCGATGGCGGCGTGGCCCGACACATCGAGGGCAAGTGGTACTGGGCGAGCGGCGACTACCCCGCCGCCGAGACCAATCTGCGCACCCTCTGCGGCCCTGTCTACACCATCCAGGACACCACGAAGGGCGACCAGGTCATCGGGACAATGGACGAGATTTCGGCTCTTGCTCAACTTCATGACCACGCCGTATATATCCACAGCGGAGACACTTACATCGTCAACAAGCTCGACCTTGAGAAGAAGATCGCCTTCGTCGAGCGCCGCGACCTCGACTACTACACCCAGTCTATCCAATCGTCGCAGATCAGGATTGACGCGAGGGACCGCGAGCAGCCCTGGGGCGCCTCCACGGTCGGCCTCGGTGATGTGACGGTGACCACCCACATCCCGATGTTCAAGAAGGTCAAGTTCAGCAGCCGCGACAGTCTGGGGTTCGAGAAGCTGGAGCTGCCGCCACAGGAGCTCGAGACCGTGGCGATGTGGCTCGTGCCGTCGGACGAGGCTCGCCAGCGGGTGGCCGAGCAGGGCCGCGTGTTCGCCGAGGGCCTCATAGGCATCGCTAACGCGATGGTCGAGGTGGCCCCCATGTTCGTGATGTGCGACGTGCAAGACATTGGCACTACAGTGGATGCGACGAATCTTGGGAAGGACGCCATCTTCCTCTACGACCGCTACCCCGGCGGCATGGGCTACGCCGAGCGGTGCGCAGAGGCCATCGAGGGCCTGCTCAAGAGCGTCCACACCGTCGTCAGCCAGTGCGCGTGCCGCGACGGCTGCCCGAGTTGCGTCGGGGCCGCCGTGCCGGCCTTCGCCCTGAGCGACCTTGATTCGTCGGTTCGTGGCCGCATCCCCGACAAGCAGGCGGCACTTCTGATCTTGCACGACATCCTCGGTCTCGCGCCCTACATCGCCCAGCCCAAACCCCATCCCGACATGCCGGAGAGGCTGTCGCCGGCCGGGTGATCCGGTCGGGCCAGACCCCCGCATGCTGGACACTTGATTCCCCTGCCCGGTGCGGGTAACATGCGGGCTCAGAGGGCGAGGTACCGTTCTCGGCAGCCCTATCGTGAAGGAGGCCGCGGACTTGCAGAATCGCGATCGCCAATCGGCCGTGCCGCAACATCAGCTCAGCGGCGCCGCGCTTGTCGCCCTGCTCGCGCTCCTGGCCTCTGCCGCCGCGCATGCGGGAGAGCCGATTTCCGCCTTCCGGGCCGGGGACGAGTTGGTCGTGAGCCTGGGCCGGCTCGACGTGCTCCGGCAGGCCCATCGGGGGCTCACGGCCGCGCTCACCCTGCGCGGGGATGGTAAGGACAGGGACCTTCTGGTCGATCTGGACGATGAGGCCGTGCAGGGTGCGCTGGTGGTGGACCTGGCCGAGTTCGGCCGGTGCGACGGGGTGAGCGTGACGGTGAGGGACTCGGCGGGGCAGACGGTGGCCGCCCAGGCGATCGCTCCGATTCCCCAGGCCCCGCCCGAGAGCCACGTGGCCGCACCGCAACCGGGGAAGCCCACCGCAGGAGAGCAGTACGCCTACATCGAGCCAGGGACCGCGATGCGCAGGGCGCCCGCGGGAGGCGGCCCGGTGCCGCCGCGAATCGTGCTGCCCGACGTGGGGCAGTTGCGGCGTGTGAGCCTCGAGCCGCCCAGCCGGCGGGTCGCCAAGGCGGCGATCACCTTCCCGGTGGTGTCGGACACCGATTTTCCGCTGGTAGGCGGCGCCGTGGTGTCGCGGCAGACGGCCGCGCCCGACGACCCGTCCAAGGCCAGCCTCTACCTCGCCTACAAGAAGGCGATCTACGAGGGCCAGCCGCCGCACGTGGCGCGGTGGCGGAAGTTCCTCGTCGAGGTGCCTATCCAACGCCACTGGGCCGATGGGCAGGGAGACGAGCGCCTGACCCTCGCCGCCGACCAGTTCGAGGTGCACCTGACCGAGGAGCGCGCGCCGAGCGGCCGGAACATGCTGGGCGAGGGCGATGGCGACCTCGGCCAGAAGGGCGAGATAGACACCGACGACCGGGGGCGGATCTACTGGCGGGTCGAGGGGGGCGGCGCCTACGTGGTGCGGTTCGACCCGAAGGGCCGGAGATTCGAGCAGCCGCCCGTTCCCCTGGAGTTCCAGAAGCTGGTTCCCGACGGCGTGGGCCTGCTGGACGAGTCGCTGTGCCGAGTGACCTGCGCGCGCGGCCGCGTCTTCCTCACGCTGTGCAGCGACACCCTGAGCAGCGCGCGGAACAACCCTCACCCGCGGCGGATCGGCGGGGTCTTCTCGATCCCGCAGGACCGTTGGGACGACGCGGCGGCCTTCGCGGCGGACATTCGGTTGCACGCGGGAAGCTGGGAGAGCGCGCGCCCGGCGCTGTACAAGACGCCGCCCAAGCCCGACACGGCTCTCCGAAAGCTGGGGGCGTGCGTGGCCACACAGACCGGGTGCTTCCTCATCTCGGCGGGGCCGACCTTCGAGGGCGGCCCGTGGCGGCTCGACGTGGACGAGAAGGGGAACACGACCTTCTTCGGCGAGGTGCGTGCGATCGGCGACCCCGTGGCGGCGGACGGCACTCCGTTGCCGCCGACCCGGATGGTGCTGGTCAACGGCATCCCCAAGGGGCGGGTGTGGAATCCCCTGTCGGGGGGCGGGCGCAGCCTGCTCAAGGTGGCGAACGGCGAGATCACCCTGCCCCGCGGCTCGGTGCGCCTGCTCCTGCTCGACGGGCCGGCGGAGATGATGGCGAAGGCCCACGCCTCCATCCGCAAGGGCGCGTTCCAGACCTACGACGGGGCGCCGCAGGGGACGCTGACGATCCAGTACGACCTGGTGGAGAAGCTCAAGAAGGCGCCGCAGGTCCGCGGCGCGTTCGCGGCGTCGCTGAGCGGCGGGCCGAGCCTGGGGCCCGCCTTCCTGGTCTCGGCGGTTCCCGGCGAGGCCGACACGGCCGTGGCCGTGTGCGAGTACACCGGCTACCCCTTGTCCGTGCTTGACTTCTCGGCCCTTCACGAGAAGGGGATCGTGCGCAAGCGCTACCTGCCCGCCACCGCCCCCACCTCGGTGGGGCTGGGCCCCTACTGCTCCCGCTGGGTGCGGCACGGGGACGAGCTCTGGCTCTACGTGAACGGCTACACGGGCATGTCGCGCGTGCAGTACGCCCGGGGCGGCAAGGCCCTGACGGCGATTGCCGCGGACGTCTACGGGCGGCGTCTGGCTCCGGAGGCGACGGACGGCTATGCGCGCGCCGGCCTGAAGAAGGTGGACGGCCTCCTCCCCGTCTTCGGCGGGCGCCTGATAGACACCGGCTACGGCATCGGGGGGCGCGGCGGCACGGCGCTGTCCACGGGGCTTTGCCTCTTCGACCCGCGGCAGCTCTCGGGCGGCGGCCCGGTGCCCGCGCAGACGGCCGCCTACCTGAGCCGGTGCTTCGCGCTCAACACACTGCGGAGCCGGCTGGTCTGGAACGCGCGCGACGGCAGCCGGCGTCAGGAGGTCTTCGGCGCCAGCGGCTCGGTGCGACGGCAGTTCATCAACGAACTCGCCGAGGAGGACAAGGCCCTCGCCCCGAGCAATCTGGACGCGAAGGTCTTCTGCTACGAGGTGGCCGAGAAGGGGGGCTTGCGCGATCTCTACGGTTTCTCGCTGCCGCCCGGGCAGGATGGCCGACCCGTCGAGAGCCACATCGCCCTCTCCCCCTGCAACCGCTTCCTGGTCATTCTGACGCAGGATGGCGTGCTCTACTCCTGGGGCATTGCGCACAAGCAGTTCACCGACGGGCTCGTGCTGACGGCGCCCTCCGGGGCGCCGGTCCAGCCGATGGAGTTCCACCGGCCGAGCGAGTTCCTCTTCGCGTCGCCCGACGGCCAGCTCTTCGTCCTCACGGCGCCGCTCGCGCCCGAGGCCACGGCCATCCAGTTCAGCCGGATCGCGGTGGACGCCCAGGGCCGCCTGAGCGTTCACCCGCACCTGGCGATCGCCTTCGAGGGGAAGGACGGCTGGCGGGACCTCGACCGCGTGGTCCGGTGCTTCATGCCCGACTTGAAGAAGAGGGACGGCTCGTACGACTTCATCCTGGGGTACAGCCAGTCCACCGTGGCGCCGTTCGTGCGCGTGATCTCCGACTTCATCTCGCCGTAGCACGTCGGCCGAGGGGGGGAGTCCGTAGTGCGGGCTTCAGCCCGTGTCCTGCGCGTCAGGTGCGGGCAGAGGCCCCCACGGCGGACAGCGCGGCCCGGAGGTCCCGGGCCGCCTGGAATCGCGCGGCGGGGGCCTTCTCCAGGCACCGCAGGACGATCGAGTCGAGGCCCTCGGGCAGGGCGCTGCCGCGCCGGGCCGACGGCGGCTCGGGCCGGCGCGCGACGTGGGCCCGCAGGAAGTCGCCGGCCGCGGTGCCCTCGAAGGGGGGCGCGCCGGCGAGCAGGAAGTAGAGGGTGGCGCCCAGGGCATAGAGGTCGGAGCGCGGGTCGGCCGCGCCGCCCTGCCAGAGCTCGGGGGCCATGTAGGCGGGCGTGCCCAGCAGCAGCCCGGCGTGGGTGAGCTGCACGCTCGCCTCGACGGTGTGGAACCGGGCCAGGCCGAAGTCGAGGAGCTTGACGAGTTCCTGGCCGTCGCGGGCCGGGGTGACGAAGAGGTTCTGAGGCTTGATGTCGCGGTGGACGATGCCGGCGTCGTGCGCCTCCTCGAGCGCGAGGCAGGCCTGGATGGCGAGGGCGACGGCGCGCGCGGGGTCGAGCGGCCCGTGGCGCTAGACGAGGGCGTGGAGGTCGGCGCCCGCCAGGTATTCCATCACGATGTAGCAAATGCCGTCGTCGCTGGCGCCGAAGTCGAAGATGCGCGCGGTGTGCGGCCCGCGCAACTGGCTGGCCGCGCGGGCCTCGCGCTCGAAGCGCCGGACGAGCTCGCGCGTGAGCGGGCCGCCGACGCGCAGGAACTTGAGGGCCACGTTGCGGCGCAGCACGCCGTCCCACGCCAGCCACACCTCGCCCATACCTCCGGCGCCGATGGGCGCCTGGAGGCGGTAGCGGCCCAGCTTGCGGGCGCGGTAGAGCTGCTGCTGGGCCGTCCACACGGCGTGCCCGCTGGCCAGGCCGACCACGGCCGAGGCGGCCACGAAGACGTAGTGGCTGGCGAAGATGGCCAGGGACTCCAGGCTGTACCACTCGGCGCGCTCGCTGGGCGACACGGCGGCGGCGACGCCCATGACCACGGGGAAGATGAGGCCGATGGGCAGGAAGCTCACGAGCGACTGGCGCCAGGGGTGCGGCATGACCGCGGCGTGCACGAGGCACACCAGCGAGATGCCGTGCATGTAGGCGCTGCGCAGCCCGCCGAGGTGGATGGCCATGAGCGCGATGACGAAGGCGGCGAGGAAGAAGGCCCCGCGCTCCAGCGCCCGAAGCACCCGGAGCGGGGCGCTTCGCCGCCGCACGATGCGGTAGACGGCGTAGAGGACGGCCTCGATGGCGGCCCTGTAGGCGGCGAACAGGAGGAGCGGCGCGCCCGGGTAGAGTACGAGGCACATGTAGACGTCGAGCAGGGCGAAAGCCGGCCATACCCACAGGCTCACCCGCATGGCGTGAAGGATCACGCGGCGTTCGCGCTCGGCGTGGGAGTTGTTCTCGGCGGCCTCCTCGGCGGCCGAGAGGGCGCGCGAGCGCGTCGCGGGGGCCGTGGCGCCCGGGGCGTCGAGCCGCACCGTGCTCGGCAGGGCCAGCACGCCGCCGCATGGGTCATTCTGCTTCCTGGCGTCCATAGCTCACAGGCTCGAGGGAGGCCGCGGCCGGGCTGGCCCCGCCGCGCTCGGCCGAGGGACGGGAGGGCTGAACCGCCTCGATGACGGACACCTCGTGCGCGGTGGGCACGATGCGGCGGAGGTCCAGCCCCGCGGCGGCGAAGAGCCGGCGGAACTGGCCCTCGGTGCGCTCGCGGCCGCCGACGATGAGCATCATGAGGTCAATCCACTTGCCGAAACACGGGGCGTTGCCCGGGGGGATGACGCTCTCGATGACGAGGATTCTGCCGCCCGGGGCCATGGCATCGCGGCAGTTGCGCAGGATGGCCGCGGCCTGCTCGTCGTCCCAGTCGTGCAGGATGTGCCGCAGCACGTAGGCGTCGGCGCCGGCCGGGACCGCCGTGAAGAAGTCGCCGCCGATGGCGCGGCCGCGGCCGGCGAGGCCCAGGCGGTCGAGCGTGGCCCGGGCGCCCTCGGCCACAGCGGGCAGGTCGAACACGATGCCTTCGAGGCCCGGATGCCGCCGGAGCATGCCGGCCAGGGCGAGGCCGTTGCCGCCCCCCACGTCCACCACGGTGCGGAACGCCGAGAAGTCGTAGGCATCGAGCACGGGGACGGTCTCGGCGTCGTGGATGCCGTTCATCGCGGCGTCGTAGATGCGCCCGCGGTCGGGGTGTCTGGTGGTGTACTCGAAGAAGGGCATGCCGAACGTCTGGCGGCAGACCTCGCGGCCCGATCGCACGGCGGCGGCGAGGTGGCCCCAGGACTGGTAGAACTCGGCGCCCATCATGATGGCGAACCAGCGCTGGGAGGCGGGGGCGTCGCTGCGCAGGCGCTGGGCGAGGGGCGTGAGGGTGAAGCGGCGCTGGTCGTCCTCGGCGAAGATGCCTACGCTGGCCAGCGCGCGCAGGAGGCGGTAGAGGGCGCCCTCGTGCGCGCCGGCCTGGCGGGCCAGCTCGGCGGCCGTGCGCGGCCCCCCCGCGAGGAGGTCGGCCAGGCCGAGTTCGGCCGCCACGTAGATGCCCTGGGTGATCCAGGCTCCGCTGATCATCTGGTTGAGGCGCAGCGCGTTGGCCTCGACGTCGCTCACGGGGCGACCTCCTGACCCGGCCCGTTGCGGTCGAAGCCGGCCCTTTTCGGTAATGTACACTATATCGGTCAATGAAGCAAGGATTTTCTCGCTGGCGAACTGCGAACCCCGTTCAGATCACGCTTTTCTGCGGGGGGAGGCGACTGGAGACCCCGGTCCGCTTCGGCCCCATACTTGCTCAACTCTGGGGGGGAGGAAATTGAGCAAGTATGGCGGGAATGGCCGTAGAAACCGCCGGATCGCCAAAGCGCCATACTTGCTCACCTGGCGGGGAGGGGCGAGGTGAGCAAGTATGAGGGCAGGATGTCTGGTTTTCCAGACTCCCGTGTCACACGCCGTGGGAACGTATTGACTGTGCGCGCGCCTGGCGTAAGATAAGAGCATCGCCAGGAGTCCGGGCACCAACCCCGAGGAGCGAGCCATGCGAGACGCCGTGCTTCGTTCTGCGGCTGGCCTGTTGTTGGGGGCGTGTGCGTGTGCCGCCTGGGGCGGCGAGGGGGCCGCGGCGGCGCCCAAGCCGCTCCGCGTGAGCAAGCAGACTCAGGCCTGCATTGACTGCCACGAGGCCGTGCAGCCCGGCATCGTCGAGTCGTGGCGCCGCAGCCGCCACGCCCAGGCGTCGCCCGCAATGGGCATGGCGGCGCCCGAACTCGAGCGCCGCATCTCGGCCCAGGCCGTGCCCGAGGCGCTCCAGGCGGTGGCCGTGGGCTGCTACGAGTGCCACAGCCTGAACACGGCCGCGCACAAGGACAGCTTCGATCACTTCGAGACGCGGATCAACATGGTCGTGACGCCGAACGACTGCAAGACGTGTCACCCCACCGAGGCCGACGAGTATGCGAGGAGCAAGAAGGCGCACGCGCTGGGCAATCTCCAGAAGAACCCCGTCTACCACGCGCTGGTGGACACGGTGACGGGGCTGAAGACGGTGGCCGAGGGCGGCGCCATCACGGGCGCGAAGGGCAGCGAGACCACGAAGGCCGAGACGTGCTACGCCTGCCACGGCACCGTGGTGGGCGTGGAGGGCATGCGGACGGTGAAGACGGATGCGGGCGACATCCAGGTGCCCGTGCTCACCGGCTGGGCGAACCAGGGCGTGGGGCGCGTGAACCCCGACGGCTCGCAGGGCTCGTGCGCCGCGTGCCATCCGCGGCACACGTTCTCCATCGAGGTGGCCCGCAAGCCCGAAACGTGCGGCCAGTGCCACCTCGAGCCCGACGTGCCGGCCTACAACGTCTACAAGGAGAGCAAGCACGGCAACCTCCACGACGCGCTGAAGGCGAAGGAGGCGTGGGACCGGGTGCCGTGGGCCGTGGGGCGCGACTTCGAGGCCCCCACCTGCGCCGCCTGCCACAACAGCCTGCTCGCCACGCCCGACGGGGCGGTGGTGGCGAAGCGGAGCCACGACTTCGGCGCTCGGCTCTGGGTGCGCCTCTTCGGCCTCATCTACTCGCATCCGCAGCCCAGGGAGGGCGCCACACACACGATCAGGAACGCCGACGGCCTGCCGCTGCCCACCACGTTCGGCGGCAAGCCGGCCGCGGAGTTCCTGATTGACGAGGCCGAGGCGAAGCGCCGCCAGGCGGGGATGAAGGCCATCTGCCAGAGCTGCCACGGGAGCAGTTGGGCCAACGCGCACTTCGCCAAGATGGACGCAAGCATCGCCGAGGCCGACAAGATGGTGGCCGCCGCCACGACGCTGCTCGTGCGCGCGTGGGACGCCGGCTTGGCCGACAAGGCGAACCCCTTCGACGAGGCCATCGAGCAGGCCTGGGTGGCTCAGTGGCTCTTCTACGCGAACTCAGTGCGCTACGCCTCCGCGATGTCCGGCCCCGACTACGCGGCGTTCAAGAACGGCTGGTGGGAGCTGACGCGCAACCTCCAGAAGATGCACGACTGGCTGAAGCTGCGCGCTCCCGCTAAGGGCAAGGGGGAGGCGAGCAAGTGAGAGCGAGGGGCGAAACAGGAGAGTGGGTGACCGTGTGACATAGCCGCCCCCGCCTGCGGCGGACATGGTGGGCAGCGTGTCCACACGCTGTGAACCGCGGGACGGGGACGTCCTGCCCACAGGGCGCGCGATTGAGCGGGTCAGTAGAGCCTGTGCTCGCGATAGACCTGGTGGGCGTAGAGGAAGTCGGCGTAGTCGGTGTTGGTGGAGATGGAGTGGTCGGAGGCGAAGACGAAGCGCGCGCCGCGGGCCTTCATGCCCTTCATGAACCTCGTCACTTCGCGGCGGATGAGGCGGCGGTCGCCCGACTCGAGGATGCGCTTGTCGAAGCCGCCGACGAAGAGGAGCGTGTCGCCGTACTTCTCGGCGTACTCGAGCGTGTCGTTGCCCGCGGCCACCTCCATCGGGTTGAGGCCGTCGAAGCCGGCCTCGACGATCATGGGGAGCGCCTCGCGCGTGCTGCCGCAGGTGTGCAGCACCACGGGCAGGCCGTAGCCGTGGAAGAAGTCCACCACCTCCTTGAAGTAGGGGAAGATCAGCTCGGCCAGCACCTTGGGCGAGGCGAAGAGGCCCTTGTTGTAGCCGAGGTCTTCGTACATCCACATGCCGTCGGGCACGCCGGCCTCGTCGAAGAGCAGCTTGTAGTGGCCCTTGTAGAAGTCGGTGTAGACGCGGGCGTAGTCGTGGATCCAGGCGGGGTCGAGCAGCAGGCTCTGGTAGAGGCACAGGTCGCCGAGGCTCTGGCGCATGCACTCCCAGATGAAGAGGTGGCCGTAGTAGGTCCAGCGCTGCTTGCCGCGCCACTCTTCGAGGGCCTTCTTCGCGCCCTCGATGCCCACGCGGGTGCGGTCCACCTGTAGAAGATGGGGACGGTAGTCGCGCTCCCACACCGCGCGGCTGGTCATGCGGAAGTCCACGTGCTCGGGCGTGCCCGACTTGTTTTTCCAGTACTTGAAGGCGGCGCCGGCGCCGTTGCGGGTGACGCGCCACTCGTCGGTCTCCTCGACCAGTTCCGACACGCCCTTGAGCGGCATCATGTCGAACCAGCCGCCCACGCCGGCCATGTCGAAGCCGAAGTGCTCGGTGGGGCTGACGGGGTCGTCGAACTCCTTCTCGACCTCCTGGCCGTTCTCGGTGACCTTTCGCTTGTTCTTGAAGGTGGGGTAGCCCTGGGTGACCCACTTGCGTAGCGTGTCGCCCCAGGGGCTGTCGAAGAGCGGCACGTAGTCGGCCGGCTGTTTGGCGAAGAGGCGGCGGAGGTTCTCGGCGGGCGTCATCATTGCGGGGCGTCCTTCGGCTGGGGCTCGGCGGGCCTGGAGGCGGCGAGCGGATTCGAATGCTCGTGGACGAGGCGCCACCCGGCGTCGGCCTTGGCGAAGACGAGCGTTTGCCACGTCGTGCGGCGGTAGGGCTTCTCGTCCTCGGCCAGGGTGCCCACGAGCGCCACCTTGCCGAGGATGATCGCGGCGTCGCCAAGGAAGCGCACCTTCTGGACCTCGTAGGACACGGTGAGGTCCTTGAACAGGCCGCGGATATCCTCGCGGGCTTTGGCGAGGCGCGTGAGGTACTCGGCCTTGCCGTTCGAGCGCTCGCCGTTGGACCACACGATCACCGCGTCGTCGGCCACGATCTCCTCGAGGCGTTTGGTCGGCGTGGCGCCGACGACGTTGAGCGCGAAGTTGAATTCCTGCGCGAGGTAGCTGATCAGCTTCGCCGTCTCGTCGGGCGCCTCGCCCTCACCGCCGGTCGCCGCGAGCCCGAGGCCCGCAAGACACGTTACCACGATGCACAGCCTGGCCATGGCTATCGCCTCCGGGAAGTCTTGTCCGGGGATGGGAAACGGGGTACGACTACATTACCATGTCGGGCGGCGCTTGTCGAGAGCGATCGCCAGGTCTCAGAGGGACCATCCCATTGTCAACAGTGCGTCATTCCGCGCGAAGCGTAGCGAAGTCGAGGAATCTCTCTTGCCATGGCGCCAGGAAAGAGAGATGCCTCGACAGGCTGGGCATGACACGTCCAGGAAGGCCGGTCCCGCCACCCATTGCCGTCGTGCTCTCCGGGGCCGCTGTGGCCACCACCCGGTCACTTCCTCGCAGCCAGATAGCCCCAAAGGTAGGCATTGGCGGCCATGGGGCTCTGGACGGTGTACTCGCAGACCGAGGGATACCAGAAGACGTCCCAGTAGGCTTCGGCGGTGGGCCACTGGGCCACGGCGGGGAAGGCGAAGCGGGCGACGTTTTTCTGGCCCCAATCGCCCTTGGCGCGCTCGACCTCCTGCGGGCCGAACACGGTGAGGCCAGGGGGCGGCGGCTGGTGGGTGACTCGCGAGTCGATGTGCAGCGGGTGCTGGGGCCAGCGGGGGCCGATGCCCGTGGTGTAGCACAGATTCAGCGGGTTCGCCCCGCCGCCGAACTGGCAGGCCAGCACGAGGGCGCGAAGGTACTTGGCTTCGCCGGTGAGGACGTGGGCGCGGGCGACGCTCTCGGCCTCGGGCGTGACGGGCGCGCCCCAGCCGAAGGGGCGCCAGAAGTGCTTCATCCAGCGGAAGCCCGACTGCGCCTGCGAGGTCAGCCGCTCGTCCGCCTCGCGGAGGATGGCGGCGCGGCAGTTGGCCTTCACCGCCGCGTCCGTGCCGGGCCGCTCGGTGCGGGCGTAGAGCCAGGCGGCGTCGCGCTGCTCGTGCTTCTGCCACACGAAGAGGTCGGCCTTGGGGTCGTGGAAGACGGTGGTCGCCAGGAAGAGGGCGTGCCAGGCGGCCTCGCCCGTGAGCCGGAACAGCTCGATGGCAGCGAGGTTGCGGGCGTCGCGCACCTCGATGGGGAGTTGCCTGTCGCCGGCAGCCTTCAGTTCCTTCTCGGCCCAGGCCATGGCCCGAAGGGCGCTGTCGCGGTAGACCTCGGCCAGCGCGGGCCTGAGCTTGCCCAGGACGAGCGCGGCGCGGGCGGCGACGCCCGCGTAGACGTAGCTCGACCACACGCACGGGGCGTAGGCCATGACGGTGAGCGACTCTTGCCAGCTCCCCTCGCCGTGGCGCGGGTGCTCTTCGCTCTCGATGCCGCCGCGGATGCCGCCTTCGGGCGTCTGCATGCGGCGATAGCAGTCGAGGCCGAACAGCGCCTCGTTCACCACGTCGGGCAGGCCGTTGCCTGATTCGGGGATGTTGAGCGGCACGGCCGCGAAGTAATCGGGGAAGAGCTCGGCCAGCTCCAGGAGCAGCCGCGTGACGGCGAGGTGCTGGATGCGGCGGTCCCAGTCGCCCGCGTCCATGTAGCCGCCCCAGGCGTTGGCCACAAGCTGGTCGGTGCGGCCCTTGTTGAGATTGCCGAAGTTGCCGTCGTCCTTGCGATTCAGGCCGTTGCCCGAGTCCATGAGGCCGCAGTTCGAGTGGTAGACTTTGAGGCCGTCGTCGGGGTGGAAGGCACGTGGGCGCTTGAAGGTGGTGTGCGGCGGGCCCAGGGCGATGCCGCTGCGCTGGTGGTAGAAGCCGCGGGCCGAGACGGTGAATGCCTTCCGCCAGGCGTCGTCGGCGATGGCAAAGGGGAAGGAGCAGCCGACGCCCTCGACGGCCACGCGATAGGTGCCGGGCGTCGCGAGCGGCGAGAAGTCCATCTCGTAGACGGGCGCGCCGCTGTAGTTGTGCTTGTAGGCATCCTCGGGTTCGGCGGCGCCCTTCGAGAGGGCGACCTTGCCCTGGAAGACGCTCTTGCCGCCCTCGTCGAGCACGTCGAAGCGCAGGCCGCCGCCGTAGGTCACGGCTCCGCCGCTGCCCATCCAGCACGAGAGGAAGGCGGCCTTGGCCGGGTCGTCGGGGCGGAAGCCGAGGTGGCTCACGTGGACGGCCTCGCTGCGCAGCTCGGTGGGCTTCCACGTGAAGCCCGTGGCGAGCAGGCGCCCGCCTCGGAAGCAGACAAGGTAGTCGCGCCCCACGACCAAAGGCTTGGGCAGTTGGAGATAGAGATGGTGCTCGACGGGCGCCTCCATCTGCCAAGGCCCGACCCGCGCGAAGTCGCTCGGCTTGCTCTTGCGATGGACCGCGACGGGGGCCGTGCCGTCGCCCGCGTAGTTGGGGTCGTCGGGGCAGCGGACCCCGTAGCTCTCGGGCTTGTCGGCCCAGGCCAGGTCCAGCTTGTCCCCCACCACGCGGTCGGGCGTGTAGAGAATCCTCTCGTCCTTGCCGACCAATGCACCGATGAACTTGCCATCGCGGTGGACCCAGCGCTGGTGGGTCTTGCGGTCAAAGCTATCGCCGGCCTTCGCCTCGTAGGGCACCTGGTCGCCGTACTCGGCCCGTCCGGCCTGCACGACGACCTCGATGATGTCGGGCGCCGCCATGCCGACGTGCACGACCTGGGGCATCTCGGCGGCGAGCAAGCCCGATCCAGCGACAAGAACCAGGGAGGCCAGAACTCGCGGAGCGGGGACGCCCCGCCCACAGTGTGGAGCAGCCACAGATCCCCTCCTAATGGAGGAACAGCCGCAGGCCGGTGTGGACCATCACCATTCCGTACTGGTCGGCCGCCTCGGTGACCAGGTCGTCGCGGGCCGAGCCGCCAGGCTGCATGACGTACTGCACGTGGCTGCGGCTCAGGCGGTCAATCGAGTCGCGGAACGGGAAGAACGCGTCGCTCGAGCACGCGATGCCGTCGAAGCGGGCCACCCATTCCTCCCGTTCCTGGCGGCTCAGCGGCTCGGGCGCGGCGTCGAGCTGGTCGAGCACCCAGGCCCGCTCGGCCGCGGCCAACTCGTCCCACAGCAGATACGCGTCCACGAGGTTCGTCTTCTCGGGACGCCCCAGGCCCTTCTTGAAGGGAAGGCTCAGCACGCGCGGGTGCTGCTGGAGGAGCCACTTGTCGGCCTTGCCGCAGGCCAGGCGGGTGCAGTGGACGCGCGACTGCTGCCCCGCGCCCATGCCGATCACCTGCCCGTCGTAGGCCAGGCCCACCGAGTTCGACTGCGTGTACTTGAGGGCGACCGAGCACACGAGGAGCGAGAGCGCCGCGTCCTCGGGGATGGCCTTCTTCTTCGACACCACGTTCTTGAGCAGGTCGCGGGTGATCTTCGCCGTGTTGCGGGTCTGTTCGATGCGGAAGCCGAAGAGGTCGCGGTACTCCAGCTCGGGCGGCTCGTAGGCGGGGTCCATCTCGATGGCCAGATAGCGCCCGCCCTGCTTGGCCTTGAGAATCTCGAGCGCCTCGGGCTCGTAGCCCGGCGCGATGAGGCCGTCGGAGACCTCGCGGGCGATGAGCCTGGCGAGCGAGACGTCCACCACGTCGCTCACGGCCGCGATGTCGCCGAACGAGCACAGGCGGTCGGCGCCCCGCGCCCGCGCGTAGGCGGTGGCCACGGGCGAAAGCTGCTCGCCTTCGGGAATGAACTGCGAGACGCGGAAGCCCTCGTCGAGCGGCTTGGCGATGGCCGCGCCCGCCGGGCTGACGTGCTTGAACGACGCCGCCCCCGGCAGTCCCGTCGCCTGCTTGAGCTCGCGCGCGAGTTGCCAGGCGCCCAGCAGGTCCAGCAGGTTGATGTAGCCCGGCGTACCGTTGTGAATCTTCAGCGGCGATGGGTCGCGCTCGATGACGAGGCGCGCGAACTTCTGATGCGGGTTCAGCCCGTACTTCAGCTTGATCTCCATCAGGCAGATTCCCCGAGAGACATTGGACCGCGAATCACGCGAATCGGCGCGAATCCGATGATCGCAGAAAGGCGGCGAGGCGTCAAGCGCGCGAGTTCGTAGTGCGGCCTTCAGGCCGTACGTAAGGGCCTAGTGTCAAGCCTTCCGCTTGCCGAGCGCAACCGGGTCGGTTGCGGCTACGCGCGTGACTGGCAAGACAGGGCGCAAGGTGTATAATGCGGCGGCGGAGGGGGAGCGCGGCCTCGAGGATGAAGGAGGATGCCGATGCGCCGAATCCCAGCCCCGTGCCTGATGGCGCTCTGCATAGCCGCGTCCGCCCACGCGGGCCTCTTCGGCGGCAGGTGGTGGAGGGAGGTGCCCGCCGGCGAAGACATCGCCCGGTTGCCGATGAGCACGGAGAAGGCTCAGGACGACTGGGAGGTGGGGCCGGGGCTGAAGGCGGTCGGCGACGAGTCGCTCGGCGCCACCGTCCTCGAGCACTCGGGCGGGGCCGTGGGCTTCCTGCGGACGCGGAGGGCCGCCGAGGGGCCTTGCGAGATCATCGCACACGTCCGCATCACCGAGGAGAAGGCCGGCGGCCACGGGGCCACCCTTGCCTGCGGCGTGAGGGGGCTGAGCGCTGCGCCCGAGTGGGACTACGCGCTGGAGGCCACCTCGTCGCCGGCCACGGGCCGCTTTCACCTCACCCTCTCCCCGATGATGGGCATGGCGGGAAGCCGCGTCTACCAGACCTCTCGGCCCGCCATCGAGGACCCCGTCCGCATGCAGTGGCCGCACCCAGTCACAATCGCCGAGCGTTTCAGGGAGATGCCGAAGTACTGGCCCGAGCCTCTACGGACGGAGCTCGAGGCGGCGATGGCGAGGATCAAGAGAGTGCCTGAGACGTGGTTCACGCTGAGGATCGAGCTTGAGCCGGACGCTGTGCGCCTCTACAAGGGCGGGTTCCTCGTAGCCGAGCGGCGGCCGCCGGGGCGCATCACGGGCGATGTGGGCCTCTGGCTCCGAGGCAACGTCCGCGTTGCCTCACTCCGCGTCGTTCGTAGTGCGGGCTTCAGCCCGCCTCCTCAGATACGGCCTGAAGCCCGCACTACGAACCCGGAGGGCTTCTGCCCGGTGCGCATCCAGGAGGCGTGCAACGCTGAGGCCATGGCCGGCCCCGCAAGGATGCTCGACCGTGCGTCCATGCCGCCGGGCTTTGGCACCGTGGCCGTGCGCGGAGTGCCCTTCCAGTTCGCCTGGTGGGAGAGGGGCGGCCTCGACCACGTGGACGTCGGCGCCAGTCTGTTCCGCTTCAGGAACCACGCCGACTACATAGATGCACTCACGACCTGGCCTGAACCGTGGCTGATTGACCCCGCGCGGATTCGCTTCAGCGTGCCCAACCGCCCCTGGCGGCGGCTGTGGCTCGTCGCGGCCTCCGATGGCGAGCCGAACAAGGTGCCGGTCGTCACCGCCCGCTTCTATCGTCCACGGGCAGGCTTCGCCGTGGATGCGGCCGCCGAGGTGCCGACATTCGCGGGGCGCGGAGGCCCGGCCCACAATGCGCCCAGGGGGACGCAGCGCCTGCCTGTGACGCGGGCCAATGGGGAGAGCGGCAGTCTGTGGCTCGTGCCCATCGAGCTGGACAGCGTGACCATCGCCTCGCGTTTCCGCGAGGAGCACACGCTCTCCCTTGAGCTGACAAAGCAGGTCCACGACTGGCGGATGTTCCCCGACCCTGCGGTCTACGACCGGTTCCAGGGCGGCCTGCCGAGCGGCGTGCGCATCTTCGCCATGACGCTGGAGGAGGCGCCTGTCCGCCTCATCGCGTCCAGCAACCGCACGGGCAACGCCTTCGTCAGCCCCGAAACGCCCGTCTGGCAGGTGAAGTTGGCGAATCTCCGCAGCCGCGAGATGCGCGCCGCCATCCGCCTCACCATCACCGACCCCTATGGCAAGCAGGCGATCCTTGAGGGCGAGAGCCGGCTGGGGCCGGGCCTGAGCGGACAACTCGACTTCCCCCTCGCGCCGCAGGTGGTCGGCCTGCACCGCGTGAAGACCGAGGCCGAGGTCGGCGGCGAGACGTTTGCGCAGGAGGGCACATTCGTCCAGCTCCCGCCCGACACACGGAAGGCCGATGCGTCCAGCAGCCGCTGGGGCCTCTGGTGGTGGCGCGGCGGCCACCTGACCAACCCCAACGAGGCGGAGGACCTCTACCTCCTCCGCGCCGCCGGCACCCGCATCGCCGCGGCCAAGGACATCCAGACTCGCCGCCAGTGGGGCATGATCCCCAACCCCGCCCACGTCCTCGGCGGCCCCGCCAAGTGGGCTTTCCAGGACCCCCACGACCCGAAGGAGTACGAGAAGTTCGGCGACGAGATCGGCCTCAAGGTTGCCGAGATGCTCAAGGAGTCGCCCGACATCCCTTACTTCTGCGTCTTCACCGAGCAGGCCATCTCGGAGACGCTGACCTACGGCATCCTCTCGCGCTTCGTGGGCGAGGGCGAACAGCAGTTGACCGCCGAGGAGAGGGCGCGCCTCCGCGCCTTCATCGTCACGGGCAAGGCTGCCTGCGAAGGCATCCGCAAGCACGCGCCCAAGGCCAAGATATCCTTCGGCTGGTGCGAGCCCATCTTCAGCGTGCCCTTCATGTGGGAGAAGTTCCCGAAGGAGCTGATGGACGCCATCGGCCTGGACACCCCGCAGTTCGAGCGCATGCCCGAGATGCCCATTCGCTCGGTCGCCCCGAACCGCCTGTGGATGCTCCGCGAGGAGATGAAACGCTGCGGCTACGAAGGTATCCCCATCATCCACACCGAGAGCTACTTCGCATCGAGCCATCCCCTCGCCCTCGGCCCGCGGACGGCGGCCGACCACTACGTCCGCACCTCCGTCCTGTCGCTCGCCCTGGGCACGGCGAAGTTCATGTGGTGTTTCACGCTCCACGACTGCGCGGACTACTGGGGCAGCAACCACTATGGCTGCATCGGCATCACGGGGCCGCGGCCTGAGTTCAACCCCAAGCCCGCCTTCCCCGCCTATGCCACGATGACCCGCCTCCTCGACCAGGCGAGCTTCGACGGCTACGTGCCCACCGGCTCCCAGTCCGCCTACTGCGTCCGCTTCAAGAGCGGGACGCAGTTCATCTACTGCCTCTGGACGATTCGAGGGAGTCGCCCTGCCATGCTCCACGCCCCCAAGGCGAAGACCGTGGTGTTCACGGACGAGAGCGGCAATGAGCAGAGGCCCGCGGAGCCCTGGATCACACTCGCGCTGGGGGTGGAGCTAACGCCCACACCCGTCTGGGTCACGACCGACCAGCCCATCACGAAGATCGATCTCTGGCGGCCCCAGCACGCCGAGCAGCCTGCCGGACACAGCCTCGTACTCGACAAGTTCGACAAGCCCTGGAACTACGACCCCGCGCCCTACGACCGCTATGCCAAGAACCACTGGGACCTGCCCCGCTTCCCCGGGCCCATGAAATCCGAAGGCGTGGCATCCGAGCAACGGAAGTCGAACGTCTGGCAGATCACGCTGGCCGACCCTGACAAGGAGCGCCCCCTCGCCGCCTGGTACGGCGTCTTCACGCCGCCCAAGCCCCTCGCCATCCCTGGCAAGGCACGGGCGCTCGGCGTCTGGGCCAACGGCCACTCCAACTGGGGCCGCATCATCTACGAGATCGAGGACGCTAAGGGCGAAGTGTGGCAGAGCATCGGCACCAAGAACGAGTGGAACTGCGACGACATCCATTCGTGGTCCTACTTCAACTTCGATGGCTGGCGCTGGCTCGAGTTCCCCCTGCCCAACAACCTGCCCGGCGACAACTACCGCGAGAAGGACACCGTCTGGTGGAACCACTCGGCCGAGGGTATCGTAGACCTGCCGGTGAAGCTCACCCGCATCATCCTCGAGATGCGCACGCACAACATCTACGTCAACGACCTGGTGCCCGTGGCCGACCGCAGCGTGCAACTGGACAATCTGACAGCGATTTACGATAATGCCGAGGCGATGACCGAGGCGCCCGTACGGCTACAGCGGGGAGCAGGCGTCCCCACAAAGCCCTGACCATGGGAGGAGGAGCGCAGTCGTCTTAGCCCCGGAATGGGGGCGTTTGAGCCGTAGCCCACTTCGTGGGCTGCTAGAACGGCCTCGTGCACAAGCAGGCGTGTCGCCTTGCTGGTGCAGTGGTCACTAGGAGGCAAGCGTTTGCGCATAACCGTCCTGTGTGTCATGTCCTGCGTAATGCTCCTGGGTGTGGCGCGTGGCGGCGAGGCCCCGCCCGTTGCGAAGGTGGAGGAGCAGAAGCTCGGGCCGCTTCACGACAACATCCTGCTCTGGCGCACAACGCGCGACGGGCAGCGCCTGGCCTACGCCGCCGCCGTCGAGGGCAAGGTGATCGTCGTGCTCGACGGCCAGCCCGGCCCCGCCTACGACGCCATCGCCCCGGGCACGTTGCGCTTCAGCCCCGACGGCAAGCGCCTCGGCTACATCGCCGCCAAGGGCAAGAAACAGCTTGCCGTGATTGACGGCCAGGCCGGCCCCGAGTTCGACGGCATCCTCGAGCGTCACCCCTTCTTCAGCCCCAATGGCGCCCACGTGGCCTATGCGGGCCACAGGGGCGGGAAGTGGACCGTCGTGCTCGATGGCCAGCCCGGCCCGGAGTTCGACGCCATCCTGGCCGACAACCCCGTCTTCAGCCCCGACGGCACGCGCGTCGCCTACGCCGCCAAGAGGGGCGACAAGTGGTCCGTGATCGTGGGCGGGCAGGCCGGCCCCGAGTTCGACGCGATCCAGGCCGGCGCGCCCTTTTTCAGCCCCGACGGCACGCGTCTGGCCTACGGCGCGCAGTCGGGCGCCAAGTGGGTCGTCGTCGTGGACGGTCAGGCGGGGCCCCCGGTGGACGCCATTCTCCCCGGCAGCCCGCTCTTCAGCCCTGATGGCAAGCACCTAGCGTACGCTGCGCAACTCGGCAAGAAGCACGTGGTGTTTCTGGACGGCCGGGCCGGGCCGGAGATGGACGCCCTCGCCGAGGGCAGCCCGACCTTCAGCCCCGACAGCGCGCGCCTGGCCTGGGGCGGGCGCGTGGGAGAGAAACACCACCTGTTCCTCGACGGCCAGCCCGGCCCCCCCTTCGATGCCCTGGGCCGCGGCGACCCGGTCTTCAGCCCCGACAGCACGCGCGTGGCCTACAGCGCGAAGAAGGGGCAGAAGTGGGCCGTGATCCTCGATGGCAAGGCGGGGCCGGACTTCGATGCCATCATGGACCGCACACCCGTCTTCAGCCCCGACAGCAGGCGGGTGGCCTACGGCGCGCGCCGCGGCGAGAAGTGGCTGATGGTGGTGGACGGCCAGCCCGGCCCGCCGTGGGACGGCCTCAAGTCGCGCACGCCCGTCTTCAGCCCCGACGGCAAGCGGCTGGCCTACGGCGCGCGCAAGGGCGACGCCTGGCTCGTGGTGGCCGACGGCCAGCCCGGCCCCGAGTTCGGCGGCATCGGCGAGGGCACCGTGGCCTTCAGCCCGGACGGCTCGCGCCTTCTTTACGTCGCCGGCAGAGCCACAAGGAAATTCGTGGTCGTGGATGGACAGACGGGACCCGAGTTCGACGACATCGCGCCGCCGGCCTTCAGCCCCGACGGGCGACACGTCGCCTGCCGCGCCAAACGGGGAGATGCCAAGGCCAGCCAGTCGTTCATCGTGCTGGACGGCCAGGCCGGCCCCGCCTACGACGGCATCATCCCCAACGGCCCCGCGTGGCGTCCGGACGGCTCCGTGGAGTACCTGGCGCACCGGGCGAAGGTGCTCTACCGCGTGCGGCAGACGCCGCCGGGGAAGTAGCGAGGCCGCTCAGAGGCGCTTGAGGATCTTCTCGAGAATCTGGCGCGAGAGGGCCTCGTCGCCGAACACGCCTACGCGGATGGAGATGGCCGTCGCCTTCGGCGTAAGCTTCGTGAGCGTGATCTCCACCCGCTTGTCGGCCTCCACACGGGCCGTGAGCTTCGCGCGCTCGACCCCTTCCGTGCGCTCGAGGACCGTGAGCTTCATCTCCTTGAGCGTGGCGTCGGTGGCCTTCAGCACCTTGTCGAGCGGGGCGTCCTGATTGGTCTTGAGTTCCCCCTGGAGATAGGCCACGGTGCCCGCGCCCGCGGCAGCGCCGGCGCCCACGAGCAGCAGCGCGCAGCCCGAACTGACGAGCGCAGTGAGCGCTACACCCAACATCACTAGCGAACGCTTGGCATTCATCTTCCGTCTCCTTTCAACGGCTCGGGGGAATCGCGGGCTCCCCAGCTCTCATAGTACTACGGAGGCCGGCTCGGGTCAACCGCCTCCTAGGAGCAGGCTCCTAGCCGCCGTGCAGGAAGGTGAGAACCACCATCGTGAGGCTCATGGCAGCGACCAGGCCGGTGCCCAGCCAGGCCACAATGTTGAAGAACCGCCCATTCGTGTAGTTGCCCATGATGCTCTTGTCGCTGGTGATGCGGAGCATGAAGAAGACCACCGCGGGGAGCAGGATGCCGTTAACGACCTGGGAAAACAGCATGATCTTGACTAGCATGGCCGTGCTGGTCACGGCGGCAACGGTGGCGCCGATCACGATGGTGAAGGTGTAGATGGAGTAGTAATGAGGCGCCTCGGAGAAACGCCTGTCTACGCCCGTCTCCCACCCCATGGCCTCGCAGACGCTGGTGGCGGTGGAGATCGGCAGGATCGTGGCGCCGAAATGCGAGGCCGCGATGAGGCCGATCGCGAAGAGCGTGGCGCAGTAGTTGCCGGCAATGGGGTAGAGGGCCTCCGCCGCCTGGTCGGCCGTCTCCACCTCGATTCCTCGGGGGTGGAGCGTCGCGCCGCACGCCAGCACGATGAAGTAACAGACGATCGTGACGATGACCCCGCCGATCACGGTGTCGGCCACCGCGTATCGGTAGTGCTTGAGCGGTATGCCTTTCTCGATGACGCTGGCCTGCTGGTAGAACTGCATCCAGGGGGCGATCGTGGTGCCGATGATGCCCACCACCATGTAGAGGCAACCGGCGTCCCACGTCATCCGCGGCACGAAGGTGCCGCGCAAGGCGGCCCCCCAGTCCGGCTTGGCCAGAATCCCCGAGATGATGTACGCCACGTAGAACAGGCAGGCCACGAAGAACCAGCGCTCGACAGAGCGGTACGTTCCCTTGACCACCGCGTGCCAGAGGATGAATGCGCTGAGCGGGGCGGAGATGAACTCCGGGATGCCGAAGATGCCGGCTCCCGCCACCACGCCTGCGAAGTCGGCAATCGCATTGCCCAGGTTCGTGAGCACGAGGGCAACCATGAGATAGAAAGAGGCCCTCAGGCCGAACCGCTCGCGGATGAGAGCCGAGAGCCCCTTGCCGGTCACCACGCCCATCCTGCTGCACATCTCCTGGACCAGCACCAGAAGAATGCAGGTGGGGATCAGAACCCACAGGAGCATGTAGCCGTACTTCGCGCCCGCGACCGAGTACGTGGCGATGCCGCCGGCGTCGTTGTCCACGTTCGCCGTGATGATGCCCGGCCCCACCACCATGGCGAACAGGGCCAGACGCACGCGCCATCGCCGCCAGGTGCTCATCGCTCCTCCCGTATCAGGGGCGCCAGCTCGTTCAACACGTCCTTGAGCCGCACGGCCCCCAGGAAGCCCCCGCGTTCGTCCACCACCGGCACGGCCCGCAGGCCGTACTTCGCGAAGAGGCGCGCGAGGTCGCGCAGCCGTGCCTCGGGCCCCACCTTGATCAGATGCGTGGTCATCAGGCGGCCGATGCGGGCGTCGGGCGAGGCGGCGAACAGCTCGCGCAGGCTCACCACGCCCACCAGGCGCCGGCCCTCGTCGAGCACGTAGATGATGTTGAACACGCCGATCTCTTCGGCACGGCGGCGGATGGCCTCCAGGACATCCGCGACGATGTCGTCGGGCGCCGCCTCGATGCACGAGGTGGACATCATGCTGCCCGCGCTCTCATCCTCGTGAGCGAGGAGTTCGCGCACGTCCTCCGCCGCCTCGAAGTCCATTCGGCTGATGATCCGTTGGGCTTCGGGGTCGGGCAGCTCGCGCAGGAGGTCCGCGGCCTCCTGCGCGGGCATCTCTTCGAGGATATCGGCTGCCTTGCCCGGCTCCTCCTGGGCCAGCATGGTGCGTTGGACGTCGGGGGTCACCTCCTCGAGGGCGCCGGCAGCCGTCTCGGGGTCAAGCGTGCGCAGCAGCGCCTGCCGCTCCTTCGCGCCGAGTTCCTCGAGAATATCGGCCAGCTCGGCGGGGTGGAGGTCGGCCAGGCGGCTGGCGAGGGCCGTCACGCGCACGCCGCCGGGCGAGCCGCCCGGGCTCACGACCTGCACGTGTCGCCACGTGATGAAACGCTCCTTGAGCGTGTAGTCGAAGAGCCAGCGGAGGAGCCCGGCCACGGCCCGGGCCACGCCGAGCCGGCGCAAGAGGCCGTAGACGCCAATCTCCACGTGGGCGGGCACCAGTTGCCCCTCCGCGTAGAGGAACTGCACGTCGTTCACCCGCCGCACCTTGGCCCCCGAGAGGTCCACCACCTGGTCGTCCAGCACGTCGCGCCGCACCCAGAAGTCCGCCGGCGGCGCCGGCTCGTCCGTTCTCCGCGTTCGGATGCCCTTGGCGGAGAACTCCACCACGGCGGACCAGGGCAACACCCGAACCCCGTTCTTGCGCACGGCCACCTCGAGGCTCACGGCGGGCGGGTAGGCCGCGCCGCCGGCAAAGCCGATGTCGCGCAGCCGGCCCAGCGCCGGCCCCTCGCCCTCTACGAACACTCTCGCGCCGAGGAGGTTCGACAGGTAGTAGTAGGTTCCGCCTGCGGGCCGCGCGTCTGGCATGGCACCGTTACCCGGAGCTGCTTGAGCGGGGGACCGAGGTATCATACCGGTTCCAAGAGCACTTTTCAACGGGCGTTCGAATGCGGCAATGGCCGGGTGGAGAACCGGAGGATCTGCGTGTGGCGGTAGGTCTCGCCGGGCCGGAGCACGGGCGAAGGGAAATTCGGGCGATTGGGGGAGTCGGGGTAGCGCTGGGCCTCGAGGCACAGGCCCGCATGCTTGCCGTAGGCGACGCCCCCCTTGCCGACGATGGAGCCATCGAGGAAGTTCCCGGTGTAGAGCTGAAGGCCCGGCTGGTCGGTGAGGAGCTCCATCAGGCGGCCGCTCCTGGGGTCGTAGAGGCGCGCCGCAATGCCCACGCGCGGCGGCTGGTTGCGCAGGACGAAGTTGTGGTCGTAGCCGCCCTCGACCTCGGCAATGCGCTTGCCGATCGGCGTCGGGGCCGTGAAGTCCATCGGCGTATCCAGCACGGGCTTGAGCTCCCCTGTAGGGATCAGGCCCTTGTCCACGGGCGTGTACTGGTCGGCGAACAGGGTGAGGAGATGGCCAAGCACGTCGCCCGAGCCCGGGCCGCCCAGGTTCCAGTAGGCGTGGTTCGTGAGGTTCACCACGGTGGGCTTGTCGGTGGTGGCGGTGAACTCGATCTTGAGCTCATTGCGGGTTGAGAGCGTGTAGACCACCGTCACGCTCAGGGTGCCGGGATAGCCCTCCTCGCCGTCGCGGCTGACGTAGGTGAGGCGCACGCCCGCCGACGTGGAGGTGACCATCGGCTGGGCGTTCCAGAGCACCTTGTGGAAGCCCACGAGGCCGCCGTGGATGTGGTTCTCGCCGTTGTTCGTCGCCAGCTTGAAGGTTTGGCCGTCGAGGGTGAACGTGCCGCGCGCGATGCGGTTGGCGTAGCGGCCGACCGTGGCGCCGAAGTACGCGGGGTTCTTCATCCAGCCCTCCAGCGAGTCGTAGCCGAGCGTCACATCGGCGACCGTGCCCTCCCGGTCGGGCACCTCCACGCTGGCCAGGATGGCGCCATAGTTGAGCACCTTGACCTGCATGCCCGTGCCGTTCGCCAGCGTGTAGAGGTCCACCGAACTGCCGTCGGGCAGCTCTCCGTAGGGCGCCTTGCCGACGCTGGGCAGGACCTCAGGCTCGTAGCGCTCGAGCATGTCCGCGCACGAGGCGAGGAGCGCCCCGCCAGCCACAACGCCCAGGAGAAGGATGCCCCGGGTTCTGCTTCTCATGCTGGCTCCTCCGAAACAAGGCCACTGTCGCAAAGGGCGGCGCGCGCTTGCCGGCCGTCAGATTGTAGCCAGAGCGCCCGGCACTCGCAACGATGCCTGAAGGACCGCGGCTCGGCCCCTCTGGCAGTTCAGGCGGCCCCTGGAAGCCGGGTGGGGGAGCCTCAGCGGCCGTAGACCTGCACCTCGTTGAGCCCGCCGCCGATGCCCCAGAACTTGGTAAGGACGACACGGACGAGCTTGACGCCCTTCACGTCGCCGAAGGCGATTTCCTTCCAGCCATCGCCGAAGGGCACGGTGACGCCCGGCTCCAGCATCCCCGCGAACGTCGGCGTGTAGCGGCTGAACCACTTGGGGGCGAAGAAGGCGTGCTGGAACGGGCGGTCGAAGACCTTGCCGAACGCGTCCTCCTTCCACGAGAGGAGCTTGCGGTCAGAGCTGTAGAGTTCAACGCGGAAGGTGTGGGCGGCGAAGTCGTTGAGGCCCGCGTTGCTGGTGTTCAAGAGGCGCACGAGGTCCACGGCGGCCGGCTCCTTCAGCTTGAGCTCCACGTGGCCGAGCGTGTTCTCTGGCAACAGCCAGTAGGTGGGTTTCACGTAGAGCGGGAAGTAGTCGCGGTTGTCGAGGAGCGATTCCTTGCCCGAGCCGTAGCCTGCGAAGCGGCTGGAGGTCCACACGATGCCGAGCGTGTAGTCGAGATGCCCGTCGAGCGGGTATTCGGCCACTTGGTTGTCAATGACCTTCGAGGGCGGGAACCGCTCGTCGCGGCTTGCGGACGCCGTGACCTTGGCGTCGAGAGCGAGGTTCTTTCTCCCCTTACTCGTCACCGCATCGCGCTCGGCGGCAAGCTGGTCGAGCACCGGCTTCAGCCCCGCGAGAAGCTGCTTCGCATTCGCGTCCGAGTTGGTGGTCAGGGCGCTCGCGCCGCCCTTCTTCGCAGGATCGGGGAATAATGCGAGAATGCCTTTCTCGGTCATCTTGAGTTCCGGCGGTTTCGCATTCTTGGCGAGAGGCATGACGATAGTGAGGAAGCGTTGCTCGCGCTCCCGGTGCGGCTTGCCGACAGGCTCCAGCTTGATCTCGCCGAACCACAGCTCGCCGAGGGTGAAGTAGTGGGCGCTGCCCACGGCGCGGAAGCTGGCCCGGCAGGCGATCGCGCCCTCCGGCGCGTCGAAGTACGACACGGTTTCAGTCCAGTCGTGGGTCTTGATGTCGCTCTTGGGCGCGCCGAGTTTCAGCGGGTCGGGATGGCCGTAGGGCGTCTCGGGCTTGGCGATGGCCTTCCCATCTTTGTCGAGAAGCTCCAACCCGATCTCCCAGGCCGTGGCCTCGTAGACGCGGTAGTTGGCCTCCTTGCACTTGAGCGAGGCCCGGTAGCGGATGCCACCCGTCAGGCCCTTGACGACTTCACTCGTGACCGTCTTTTCGGTTGGAGGCGGGGAGAGATGAAGGAAGGCAGGGACATCGGGGGCATCGTCGAGCTTAACCTCCCGAAGGTTTGGAACCTTCGGGAGGTTAGGGGCCAGGGCCCTCCAGGCGGAGGGCGGAATGGTGACGGGCTTGGCATCCGTCGGCTCGTAGCCGCCCGCGATGGCGCGGAGCATCTGGCCGTTGTGGTCCATCTGGTAGGAGACGCAGGGCTGCGAGGGGACGCCATGTTGCTCAAAGGCGAGTTTGTCGGGGGTCAGGAACTTGATATAGAGGTCGGCGTTGGGCCGTTCGGCGCGAACGGCGTTGTCGCCCAGCGGCACGAAGCGGCCGAAGTTCTTCGAGTTCTCGGCGTGGTTCCACAGGTGCCAGGTCCAGGCGTGCCAGCGGGGCTTCTCATCCTTGTGGCGAACGACGTCGGAGAAGACGAAGTAGTCGGGCGCGTCGTCAGCGGGGCGGACGTAGAGGATGCTCCGCTCGCGCTTGTCGTAGTGGGTGTGGCTCTCGCGCTGGCCGGGGCGTGGGTAGTAGGCGACGTTGCTGAAGCCGCTCTCGGCACGGAAGTAGGCGAACCGCTCGTCGTTGTAGGATTCCTTGATGATCATGCTGGGGGCGAAAGGCTCCCCCTCCGTCTCGATGCCCGTCTCGGCGATCTGATACTGGTGCCAGGGGAAATGCCACGACATGCCGGAGGTGGTGCAGAGGATTTCGTTCTTCGCGCTCAGGAAGAGGTCGCCGTTGAAGTAGAGATAGGTTTGCCCCAGCCCATAGCCGCTGCGGATGCCGGCCATGCGGTCGGTGAACTGGGCGAGGCTGGTGGGCGGCTTGGGGTCGGCGAGGAGCTTATCGTCCCACCAGGCGATGCCGAGCACCTGGCCGAGTGCGCCCTGATGGGCATCGGCGACGTTGAGGCGGTCAGGGGTGACCATTTCCTTGCGGACGAAGTAGTGGGCGGGAGAGTCGGGGAACTTGGCCGCGTAGTCGAGCCACCAGGCGCCGCAGCGTCCGCCGTGGGGCAGCTCGATGGGCTTGCCCGAGATGATGCCCGGCAGTGCCTTGGAGAGCGGGTCAATCGGCTCCGTGAACTGGTTGACGGCTGGGACGGTGGTCTCGTGGATGATGGGGTAGTAGGTGGCCTGGTCGAAGCCAGGGTGTGGGCGGAGGTCAATGCCGCGGACGTTCCAGAGCGCGGCGGCGGCGGTGTAGAGGTTCTGCATGGAGACGCTCCAGTAGCCGCCGAGGCCGCTTTCCAGGTGTTGGCCCATCCAGCCGATGTCGTGGGTGATCGCCCAGTGGAAGGTCTGGAGCAGGCTGTTGAACCAGATGCGGTTGTCCTCCATTGTGGGCGGCATGTCCCCACGCCGCGTATTGCGGGACGGGGACGTCCCGCCCACGAAAATGCTGCCGATGAGAGCGGCGGCGAGGGCGTTGTTGCCCTGGTTGAGCGAGCGGAGGTGGAAGAGGCCCATGCCCGGCGTGTGGAGGACGATGCGGAAGTACGGCTCGACGCACTTGTCGGCGATGGCCTCGCGGGCGAGCTGGCGCTGGGCGGGGGTGAGCGTGTCCCACACGCAATCGGCCACGAGCACCAGGCCGCGGCTCAGGATGCCGAAGTGGATCTGCGGCATGTGCGAGCCGCTCCAGGGGAACCAGCCCCAGCGATTGGCCTTGGCGCAGAGCTCGAAGACCTCCCACGCGAAGTCGGCGTACTTGCGTTCGCCCGTAATGAGATAAACGAACGCGGCGGCGGGGGCGCCGTCCTTGCCGTAGTTCCCGAGGGCCATCCCCGCCTCCTTGCCGCCCTCGGGCAGGAACTCCTTGGGCACGAACTCGGTCTGAATGTCGGGGAGCTTCGGCATCAGCTCCTCGAAGCGCAGCTTCGCCTTGTCTTCGGGCCACTTCGCCAGGGCCTCGTTGGCCCGTTTGAGCAGTTGCTCGTAGATGGCCTTGCAGGGCGGCTTCTGCACCTTCTCGCGGAGGGCCGCCGCTTCGTCCGCCCTGAAGAAGACGCCGATGCCGGGCCGGGGCAGATCGCCTCCGGCCGCCCGGGCAACCATCACGGCTGCGAGAGCGGCGGTCGCCATCCATCGGCCGGGAGCCATTGGCGCATCCCCGAGGTGCTTACTCGATCGGCTTGATCCGCCAGTTGCGCACCATGAGGCGGGTGTTGTAGGTGGTGAGTTCGACTTTGGTGAGGCCCGACGGCCGCGCGGGCGCGGCATTCAGCGCCTTGCCGTTGAAGAAGTAGCGCGCCGTCGCCTCGTCGAGCACAATCTTCACCTCGTTCCACGTGCGCGGCTGGATCACGTGCTCGTGGCCGGCGAGGGTGAGGCCGGAGCGACGCCCGGCCACGTAGTCCCTGCCGGGCTTGCTCGGGTGCGCCTGGAGCGTGATGCCTACGGCCTGGTCGAGGGTGAGCGCGGCGCCCCAGGAGGCCGAGTCGCGCTCGACGAAGCACAGGTCGCAGGCGATCTCGAACTTGCCGAGGCCCTTGGGAATGGCGAAGACCAGCTTCGCCGCCGTCTCGGTGGCGGCCATCCGCAGGATGTCGCCGGGCAGCACCTCCCAGGTGTGCGGCATGGCCTCCTGGACGCCCAGCTTGCGGAGCGCCTCCGCCGGATCGGCCACGGGCTGTGCCGTGAGGAGGGCCTCGTCGAGCGGCTGCTTCGACGCAGGGAAGGTGCTGCCTCCGCCCCACGGCGGATAGAGGATGGCGACCACGGCCAGCACCACCAGGATGGGCAGCATGCTGAGCGCGCCCATCGGGATCTTCCGGTACCAGGGCTTCTGCGTCTCTACCTCTTTGCGGCGGGTCTCGAACCGGCCGTGGATGCGGCGGCGGCGCTGGTCGAGCTCCTGCTCCGACAGCTCGCGGGGCGGCGCCGCGGCCTGCTCGGCCACCGGGGCATAGCCCACCGGAGCGGGCGGCTCGAACGACTCGGCGCCGAACCACGCCAGGCCGCTCTCGAGACCGTCGTAGTTCATCTCGGGGGGCGCGGCGGGCCTTGCAGCGGGCTCGGGCTCGGGAGGAGGCCCCTCCTCTTCGGAGTCCGGCTCGCCGGCCCCTTCGGGCAGCGAGGTCGCGACAGCCCCCTCGCCTTCCGGCGGCGCGGAGGCGTCGCCGGGCGTCGGCGCGCCGCTCTCCTCGGGCTGCGGCTGCGATGCCTCGGCGTCGGGAGACTGCCCAGGGGTCTCTTCGGCAGCGGGGCCTGCCGCCCGTTCCTGCTCGTCGCTCATGAACTGCTCCATTGCCGACAGCGGCGGCACGAGGGCCGGACCGTGACTGCGGGGGATTATAGCAATCCGGCGTGCGGCTTGTCAACGCTTGACAAGCCGCATGAGGGGCATTATACTCGCCAGCACAACCGGACTCCGGGGAGGACTCGTGTAAGGAGGGTCAGGAATGGCCGTCAAGTTGTCGATCGGGAGCTGGGCCTACACCTTCGGGCCGTATGCGAAGGCGCCCATTGACCTGCCCACGGTGTGCAAGAAGCTCGGCGAGCTGGGCTTCGACGGGATCGAGCTGGGCGGCTTCCGCCCCCACGCCCACCCCGACGACTACGCCACCCCCGCCAAGCAGGCCGAGCTGCGCAAGCTGCTGGCCGACAACGGCCTCCAGGTCTCCGCCATCGCCGCCGACTTCTGGTCCGATGCCCTTGTGCCCTGGGAGAAGCAGGACGGCTATCGCGCGACCTTCAAGAAGAACCTCGATTTCTGCGTCGCCATCGGCATCCCGTGCATCCGCGTGGACACGGTGGCCCCGCCCCCAGGCCCCGTGGGCAAGGCCCGGCAGGATGCGCTGAAGAAGTGTGCGGACCTCTGGCGCGAGTGCGCCGAAACGGCCGCCAAGGCCAAGGTCAAGGTCACCTGGGAGTTCGAGCCCGGCTTCTGCTTCAACAAGCCCTGCGAAATCGTCGGCATCGCCAAGAAGGTGAACCACCCCAACTTCGGCATCCTGCTCGACGCCTGCCACGCGCACATGGTCGCCGCCGTGGGCGCCCGCCAGCCCGAGCCCGTCGAAATCCTCCCCAACGGCGAACTCGACCTCATCAAGAACCTCACCGGCCATATCAACCACATCCACCTGATCGACTCCGACAACACTCTCCACGGCAACGAGACGAGCACCCACCGCCCCTTCGGCGAGGGCGTGCTGGACTTCGACAAGATCATCCCCGCCATCCTCAAGGCCGGCTACAAGAGCGAGTGGTGGGTGATTGACCTGTGCTTCTGGCCCGAGGCGTGGAACGTCACCGACGCGGCCAAGAAATTCCTCGAGCCCTACATCAAGAAGTATGGAAAGTGAGGGACGCGCGCATGGCCAAGAAAGCCGCTGGCAAGACGATGAAGGCCCAGGTGTTCTACGAGCCGCTCAAGATGGCCTATGAGGACGCGCCGATGCCGGTGATCGCCGCCGACGAGGTGCTCGTGCGCGTGAAGGCCTGCGGCATCTGCGGCTCCGACATCGCCTACTACTACGGCATGAGCTCGCTCGAGACCCCCACGGGCAAGGGGCCCCTTGTCCTCGGCCACGAATACACGGGCGAGGTCGTCGAGGTCGGCGACATCCCCAAGAGCCTCAAGCTCTTCAAGCCCGGCGACCGCGTGGTGCTCGACCCCGTGCAGTACTGCAACGCCTGCGACGTGTGCTACCGCGGCCAGACCAACCTGTGCGAGAACAAGGCCGTGCTCGGCGTCTCCTGCAACGGCGGCTTCGCCGAATACTCCAAGTCCAAATACACCGGCGTCCACCCCCTGCCCGACAACGTGTCGTTCGAGCACGGCGCGCTCACCGAGCCGCTCGGGTGCGCGACCTACGCCGTCAAGAACCTCGAGGTGCAGCCCGGCCAGTTCGTCGTCGTCATCGGCCCGGGCGCCATCGGCTGCATGATGGTGCAGCTCGTCAAGAAGTCGGGCGCCGGCGCCGTCGCGCTGCTCGGCACGCGCGACTATCGCCTCGAGATCGGCCGCAAGCTGGGCGCCGACCTCATCATCAACGACGGCGAGAAGAACTCGCCCTACTACGTGGCCGACATCAAGGCAAAGATCGCCGATCTCACGAAGGGCAAGATGGCCGACCGCGTGGTCGTGGCCACGGGCTCGGTGGAGGCGATGGAGCTGGCGCTCGCCATCTCGGGGCGCCGCTCGGTCATCGTCTACTTCGGCCTGCCGGGCGACAAGGCGGTCATCCGCGTGCCCGCGCTCCAGAGCATCCTGTGGGACAAGACGATTCGCTTCTCGTGGCTGGCGCCCAACGTGTGGCAGACGGCGCTGGGCGCGCTCGCCACGGGGCTGGTGGATGTGTCGCCCCTCGTGAGCCACACGTACAAGCTGGCCGACCTGGTCGGCGCCCTGGGCAAGGTCAAGGATCGCGTAGGCAACCCGATGAAGCCCGTCGTCGTGCCGTAAGGCGCGTTGCCGGCAGACAGGGTCTGGGCCGCGGCGCAAGGCGCCCTGGCCTCAGGCCATGGCGCTCCGTTCTCTGGGTAGGAGGCGAGAGATGGCGGACGCGGCGTGGTACGTGATTCAGGCCGGCCAACAGCGGGGCCCCGTCTCGGAGGCCGACCTCCGGGGCATGCTCGCCCGCGGGGAGATCACGGCAGCCGATCTCGTGTGGAGGGACGGCATGGCGGAATGGGCAGCGATCGGCACCGTGCCCGGGTTCGCCGGCGCGGCGCCGGCCGGGCCGCCGGTCCCGCCCCGCGCGCCCGTGGCGCCCCTGGCGCCCGCCGGGCCGAGCGCCTTCGGCAAGTTCTTCCACGACCTCTTTGCGGGCGGCACGGCGGAGGAGGCCGTCAGCTCGCCCATCGTATCGCTCATCGAGAAGCTGCTCGGCTGCGTGCGGTTCCTGGGCGCGCGGCCCGAGGGCTTCCGCCGCTACCAGCGCCTCCTCACCCGCATCGGCTGCATCGCGCTCGTCTTCGCGGGCCTCGTGTGGCTGGTCGCCGGCATCGTGGGCGCCATCAAGGCATCGAGCTTCAGCCCCGTCCTGGGCGGCCTCCAGGGGGTCCTTATCGCCGTTGTGCTGCACTATATCGCCGCCAAGTTCGGCAACGCCGGCCAGCAGATCCTCGCCGGCGAAACCCACGTCATGTCGTCGAAGGCGTTCATGGACTGCTTGGGCCTGCTCTCGGCCCTCGGGGCGATTGGCGCGCTGGTGAACGGCGTCATCACCGCGATCAACATGCGGGCGTTCAGCCCGTTGCTGCCCATGCTTGTGGCCTGCGCGTTGCTCGCACACCTGGCGATCTTCTGTCTCAACCCGAAGGAATGCCTGAACATCGAGCACGACCCGAAGAAGGCGCGCGCGGGGGAGACGGCCCTGGCGATCCTCACCTTCGTCTACCGCTGCGTGCTGGCGGTCACCCCCGTCGTCCTCGGCGCGGGTGCCGCGGCGGGCACCGTGTGGGCGACCTTCTCGATGTTCGGCACGTGGGGCAGCGACCAGTTCGCCGTGATGTCCGCGGCCATGTCGTACGAGATGGCTAACCAGTTGGTGATGGCGGCCGGCGTGGCCCCGCTGCTGGCCTACGTGGCCTACCTGCTCGCGATGCTGGGCGTCGAGATCGCCTACGCGATCTTCCGCATCGCGCGGAACACCGACCGCTCGTCGTAGGGAGCACAGCCCGAAGGGCCGGCTTCCCGCACGATCCCGTCAAGGAGACCCGCGATGGCAGATGCGATCTGGTATGTCGGCCAGGGCGGCCAGCAGAAAGGGCCGTTCGCTGAGGAGGACGTCCGGGCCATGCTGGGCCGCGGCGAGGTGGGCCGCGGCGATGTGGTGTGGAAGGAGGGCATGGCCGAATGGAAACCGGTCGCCGACGTGCCGGAGTTCGCGGAAGCGGCGAAATCGCTCCCGCCCGGCCCGCCGCCCGCGGCCCCCGCCGGGCCGGCCGGCCCCAGCCCTGCCGCGGAATTCTTCACGGGCCTGCTCGGCGACACGATGGCCATCGTGCGAGACCCCGATGCGGGTTCCGCCGCCGTGGCCGACAAGAAGTGCCCCGTTTTCGCCGCCGTGTGGATCGGGCTCAAGGTGCTCTTGGCCGGGCTTCTGGCCCTCCAGGTGCACGCCTCGTTGAGCCGCGCGAGCGGCCTGGAGGGGGCCTTCGAGGCCCTCGGCCGGGCCATGGCGGGCGGCGGCGGGGGTTATGGCGAGAGCGCGGTGGCGACCTTCTTCAAGACGATGCTCATGGACGCGATCGCCGTGGGCATTCTCTTCGCCGCGCTCATGCTCGTGATGGCGGCCATCCTGCGGGTGCCCGAGGCGCTGCCGAAGGCCCTGGCCGTGCTCGCGATCTCCTACGTCCCGATCGTGGCCGCCTCGGCCGTGGCCTTCGTGTTCGGCTGGCTGCACCTGTGGTTCCAGGGGCTGGTCGTCGCTGCGATGCCGGCCAGCATCCTCCTCTTCTACCACGTGTTCCAGCACACCACGCAGGCGCCGCGCCGGCAGGCCATCGTCTACGTGGCGGCCATTCTCTTCGCCGTGACCCTCATCTGCGCCGGCATCGCGCGGTTCTAGCCCGCATCTCTCACCGGCCCCGCAGGAGCCGCGCAAGAAACCCTGTCATTCCGAGCGGAGCGGAGCGAAGTCGAGGAACCTTTCAAGGGGGCAGACTGACATCACAGGGCACACTCCGTTGTCGGCGGCCGCTCCTCCGAAAGGTGCTTCGACAGGCTCAGCATGACAAGAAGGGGGCGTTCCGCACTCCCAGGCTGGCGGGCTGGTGGGAAATGCGGGCTAGGCGGTCTCCCTCCGCAACGCCGAGGCCCCCGTCGAGCATCGCTTGGCGGGGGCCTTGTCATGCTCAGTCGCGTCCCTATTGCAGCGTGGGCTGGAGGGCGGAGGCGAGGCGGTCGAAGAGCGCGGCGATATCCTGTGCGTGGAGCATCGCCGCAAAGCAGCCGATGGAGAGGTAAGGGCCGAAGGGCAGCCGCGTGTCGCGGGTGCGCAGCAGCATCAGCAGGCCGCCGGCCGCCCCCACGAACGCGCCCAGCACGATGCCCAGCAGCGCCAGCTTCCAGCCCAGCACACCGCCGGCCATGGCCATCAGCTTCACGTCGCCAAAGCCCATCGCCTCCTTGCGGAAGGCCGCCCGGCCCACCACGCCCAGCACCCAGATGACGCCCGCCCCTACGGCCAGGCCGAGCAGCGAGGCCACGAGCGCGCATCCCCGCGGGGCCGCCAGCGGCGTCAGCCCGGCCAGGCCGGCCAGGGGCCGGACGAGAATCGGCTCGCCAATCTCGTGCAGCGAGGGCCACACCACGCTCGCCAGCGGCGCCAGCAGGGCGCCGGGCAGGCTGATCTCGTCGGGGATGATGCGGAACTCGATGTCAATGAAGCTCGCCGCCACCAGCGCCGCCGTCAGAGCCGCGTAGACGCCCAGTCGAGCATAGTCCGCCTGCGCGCCCCCTGCCAGCCGCCACGTCACGTAGGCGAAGAGCCCCCCCGTGAGCGCCTCCACCAGCGCGTAGCGCGGCGAGATGCGGATGCCGCAGAAGCGGCAGCGCCGCCCGAGCAGCAGGTAGCTGAGGATCGGGATGTTGTCGTGCCAGCGGATCGGCACGTTGCAGAAGGGGCAGTGGCTGGGCGGCTTGTGCAGCAGGAAGCCCCGCGGCAGCCGATGGATGCACACGTTCAGGAAGCTGCCCGTCACAGCCCCCAGCATGAAGGCGAATGCGCAAGCGAGGACCACCGAGGACGTGAGCATGCGGGCTTTTCTCTCCTGCCGCACATCTTATCCTGCGTCGGGCCGTTGCGCAAGCTGCGGGGAACCCGCGGTCCGCTGCCGGCGTCTAAGAGAAAGATACTGCTCCGGCCGCGAATCCGTCTGCCGTGGCCGGAACCAGCGGCATGGGCCAGGGCTTCAAGCGTAGCCGCAAGCATCCCGCTTGCGGTGGTTTTCGACAAGCGAGAGGCTTGTCGCTGCACGGAAGAATGCAGACCGGTTCGCGGCCGAGGCGGTAGCAGCCGGCCATCCCTGTTGCGAGAGGGTTACGCTCATGCGAACGGCACGTATCCTGCTGGCTCTTGCACTGGCGGGCAGCCTGTGGGCGAAGGACGAAGAGGCCCCGGTCTACGCGCTCGCGCGCCTGCGCTACTATGTGGGCGGCGAGGAGTTCCTCATTCGCTCGCCCGAGGGTCTCCGGGCGGTGCTCGCCTGGGTCGCGCAGGTCGAGAAGGGGCCGGATTCCGAGCACGCGCGCAACGGCGCCTGCGATCGCGATGCCGAGCTGGAACTCTACGCTGCCGCGGCCGATGCGAAGCCGGCACGCGTGGTCGAGCTCTTTACCGGCTGCAAGCACGCCCTCGGCAAGGAGGTCGCCCCCGCCCAGTTCGCCGCCCTGCGCCAGATCGCCGAAAAGATGGGCGAACAGCTCCTCGTCATCCGGGAGCGCGACAACGGAAAGACCCTGGACGCCTCGGTTGGCCAGCCTATCGAGGTGCGGCTCGTGGGCGACCGCCCGGGGACGGGTTGGGAGGCGAACGCGCCCGAGGGCGACGCCGTGCAGCGCGAGGGAGCGCAGCCGGGCGAGGTCGGGGTATCGCCCCGGCTCATCTTCACGCCCAAGCCGGGCGCGGCCGACAAGGCTCTTGGCACCTACGTCTTCCGCTACAGGGCCGTCAAGCCCGGCCAGGCGAGGTTGCGCGTCGTCTACGTCCTGCCCGGCGGCCCCGGACCCACGATCCGTGGAGCCACTGCGCTGGTCAGGGAGTTCATTGTGACGATTCGCGTGACTGCCCCGGCGCAGAAATCGGGCCTGCTCTGAGAGACGCGGCGCACGTGGTGCAGGGGGCCGGCCCATCGCCCCCATTACCCCGCAGCGGTGCGCCCGGCGCCCAATCCCCCACTGCGAATATGGGAGTAGCGGGCTTTCGCCGTTTGGCGAGTTCGACTCGACTGGGCGTGCAGGGTGTGGGCATTCCTGATCGTTGTGGACTTGGCGGTTCCTGGGAAGGGCTGTGCCGAGCGCCTGGCGGGCGTAGCCTGCCCATGCTGTATCAATCCTGAGAGGGGGAGAGTGATACAGCATGGGTAGATGGGCGAGGATTGGCGATTCTCGTGGTTCCGGCCATGCTCGCTCATCTGCGGGATGAGCAAGTATGAGATGGGATGGCATGAGAGCGTAAGGAATTGCAACGTATACGGTTATGGTGTGGCTTACGCTGGGGCCTCCGTCGTCGTCCCACACTCCCCAGCGGCTACCACGTCAGGATCGCTGAACCCTGATGAACCGGGGTAGCTCTTCGGGCGCCTTGACAACGGTGCGCTGTGGGGGTAAAATCAGGTATCACGCTGTGATAGCCATCGCGGCGCCAGCCTCGATGGCCCGATGCTGCGCTTGTCTCGCCCGTGTTGGCTTCTCTCCCTGAGCTTCCCGGGGCCTGGGATTCCCTTGGCGGGGACCACGCTGCGTTGGCAGCAAAGGAGTGGCCGCATGGTGGCACAGAGGGTTCGTGGGGTGGTGTTTGTTGCGATGCTCGGTCTCTGTCTGGTGACGCATGCCGGCATCGTGGGATCGGAGCACGATTTCAGCAGCAAGGGCTGGTCGGGCGGCAAGATCTGCGAGGTGTGCCACACCCCGCACAACGCCGACACGACGGTGACCGCTGCGCCGCTGTGGAACCACCAGACAACCACGGCGACCTACATTCTGTACTCCAGTTCCACCCTCGACGCAACGCCCACGCAGCCCGATCATTACGGCTCGAAGCTATGCTTGAGCTGCCATGACGGAACGGTGGCCCTCGACAGCTTCGGCGGCGCCACGGGCTCGACGTTCATCACTGGCAACGCTCACATCGGCACCGACCTGCGCGGCACGCACCCGATCGGCATCGTCTATGACAGTGCGCTCGCCGCCGCGGACAAGGGTCTTTTCGACCCCAGCAGCAAGACGACGGCTCTCGGCGGCTCGATTACCAGGGATCTGCTGTTCAATACCGGCAACCTCGAGTGCGCCTCGTGCCACGACGTGCACAACTCCCAGAACACTGGGGGTAATCTCCTGCGCATCACGTCCGACGGCAGCGCCCTGTGCCTCACCTGCCACAACAAGTGAGGTCGGGTGGAGCAGCGAGGGCCGATCAGTGACTGAGGCGTCTCGCCACCACTTCGCGCATGATCTCGCGCGGGGCGGGGAGGCCTGTCCACAGCTCGAACTGCTCAGCGGCCTCGCGGTTCCCCCCAGGAGTCAATCACCCTTCAGTTGGCGCAGCGCGCTCATCACTTCCTCGACGAAGTGCTTCAGGGCCGCATCGGCCTTCCCGGCGCGGAACAGGTCCATCGCCTCGGCCAGTTCAGCCGCGAACTCGATGCCGCCGAGGATTGCAGGGTGACCCGCGGCCCTGACAGCGTGGGCGAGAGCCTTCTTCAGGACGTTCCGGGACTGCTTGTCGCACCTCGGTTCCGCCGCTGGGGGCGTTGCGCCCACAGCTTGGCGGAACGCGTCTGAGTCCGCCGTGTACCAGCGCTCGATATGGGGGTCGGGACACGCGATTGCGCAGTATGGGAAAACGTCAGGTTTGATCGCCTCCCTTATCTCCCTAACCTTGGGAGCATAGGAACTGCAATTGGCATCAATGGCCACCACAAGAAGGTCTGGACGTCGGAGGCCCCTTCTCTCAACAAGAACCTGGTAGCTTCTGAGTTCATCGAGTGCCTTGCCGTGTCCGCCCCGCGCCGATCTCACCTCGATCCTGCCATCTGTTTTTTCTCGGCGGCACATGACACGGATCAGATGCTTGAGCAGCTCCTCATGCGCGCGGTCCTCGCAGAAGAGATCTATCTGAACGGACCTACTCATCCACCAGCCCCCTCTGGATGAGGGACTCGAACACCCCGTCCTCTGCTGGGGATGTCAGAGCCCGCATGACATCTACGTCCTTGAACAGGGGGCCGGCGGGGTCGAAGGGTTCTAGGACAGTCCTGGCTCGTTCCCTGCGGACAGCGTAAAGGGCGACCTCCCCGCCGGGTTCGCGCCGCTTCCATACCGCGTCGCAGAACCGCGGCGAGTGAGTTGTCACTACGACCTGCGTGGCACCCTCCGTGGCCAGCGACACAAGCATCTCCGCGATCAGGTCCAGCCGACGGGGGTGCACACCATTCTCCGGTTCTTCGAAGGCTACCAGCGCCGGACGCCACGGGTTCACACAAAGCGAGCATAGAGCGAGAACCCGCAGCGTGCCTTCGGAGATCACGCGGGTGGAGTACTGCACGCCGTTCTGCTGTACCACGATCTCCAGATGCCCTCGGTCCCTGTCAAGGCCAACATCCACACCTTCGACGGAGGGAATGAGCGTACGCAGAGTCCGCCGGACGCCCTCGAAGCACTTGGGGTGCTCAACCTTGAGTCGATAGAGATACGGCGCAACCGTCTCCCCCAACGGCCCAACATCGTTGACCTCTGATGGCGGCCTAGCCTCACGCATGGCCACTCGCGGGTCTAGGTAGTAGGTTCGCCAAGCGCCCAACTCCCTCCGGAGCTGGTCAATGTGTGGGTAGTTGCTTCCCGTGTAGGACGGGACGGACGCAGTCGTGTGATTGGTACCTATGCTCTCGTACTTCGGGTGCGCTGGCTTTCCCCTGACTCTCACCACGAACCGGTCCCCCTGTCTCTCGATCACGGGCTTTCCGAGCGTCTTGTCCTTCTTGCTTTGCAGGCCAGCAAGGTACTCATCGGCAACACCGAAGGAGCCAGTTCTCGGGTCACCGGAGATCTCTACCCTGTATCTCAGCGCGCGAGGTTCGGACTTCGGCAGCACATCAGCCCCCAGGCAGAATGACACCCGCTGAAGGTTCATCAGGTCTCGGAGTCCACCCGGAGGCATGCGGAACGCTTCGACTGGATACCCGCGGATCGGCTCCGTTAGAGCATCCTTGACTGTACGCTCGGTCACCAGCCGGGAGAGGCACTGGAGGGCCTCGAGGAAGTTGCTCTTGCCCGCTGCATTGGGGCCGAAGAGCACTAGCAGCCTGGGGACCTCAATGGTCACATCGTCGAGCGACTTGAAGCCCCGGGCACTGAAGCGTCTGAGCATCACTGTTCCCCGATCCCTGTTCACTCCTGCCGTGTGTGCCAATTCCAGTGGCACGCTCGATCAATAGCCCTTTGAGGCGGAGATGTCAAGCTAGGGTTCTCCCTCAGCGGCGGAGGCGGGATTCGACGACGGAGCGCATGAAGGCTCGCGGGGCGGGGAGGCCTGTCCACAGCTCGAACTGCTCGACGGCCTGATTGACGAACATCTCCAGGCCGTTGACGGTGCGGCAGCCGGCGGCGCGGGCCTCGCGCAGGAGGCGGGTCTCGGGCGGGTTGTAGACGCTGTCGAAGACGAGCGCGCCCGGCCGCAACCGTGCGGCGTCGAGAGGCGTCTCGTCCACCCTCGGGTGCATGCCGAGCGAGGTGCCGTTGACGAGGATGTCATAGGCGACGGAGCCGGCGGCATCGAGCGGCACCGCCGCGCAGCCCACTTCGGCGGCGAGGCGGACGGCGCGCTCGTGGGTGCGGTTGGCGATGACGACGCGGGCGCCGCGCTCGGCGAGGCCGAAGGCCATGGCGCGCGCCGCGCCGCCCGCGCCCAGGAGCAGCACGGACTTCCCCGCCAGCGAATCCCCTTCGGGCAGGCCACCCGTAACGGCCCCGACGGCAGCCGACCAGTCGGTGTTCGAGCCGCAGAGGCGCCCGTCGCGCCTGACGATGGTGTTCACGGCGCCGATGCGGCGGGCGAGGGGCTCCACCTCGTCGAGGAGGGGGATGACGGTCTCCTTGTGCGGGATGGTGACGCTGTAGCCCTCTACGGGCAGCTCCCGGAAGGCGGGGATGAAGTCGGCGGGAGAGTCGACGCGGAACGGCAGGTAGACGGCGTCGAGGCCGGCGTGCTGGAAGGCGGCGTTGTGGATGGCCGGGCTCATCGAGTGGGCGACGGGGTTGGCGATGACGCCGTAGACGCGCGTGGCCGGCCCGATGCGGCGGAAGCCGTAGAGGCCGAGGAGGTCGGCCACGGGCACCTGGCCGGGCGCGGCCTCGCGGCCGGCCTCGAGGGAAGCGAAGACGAGGAAGGCGCCGAACTTGGGGCCGAGCACGCGGCTCACATGGCCGTGCTCGCCCATCGTGACGGCGATGGTGGGCTTGCGAGCGGCGCGCAGCAGGCGGAAGATCGCCAGGTTGTCGCGCAGCGATTTCGCTTGCGTGGCGATCTTCACGATGTCGGCCTCAGTGTGCTCGATGCGGCTGGCGATGGCTGCGATATCGGCCGGCGTCTCCTCGAAGTTGTGGTAGGAGACGATGAGGCGCGCCTTGCCCTGCCGGCGGAAGCGGGGCAGGGCGTCCAGCTCCACGTCCACGAAGTCGGCGCCCAGGCGATCGGCCTCCTCGAGGAGAGCGATCCGCCGCCCCTCATCGCCCGCCCACCGTCCGCCCTCGCGGACGGGGCGGTTGGTGACGATGACCGGGCAGGGGCGGCCGTCGAGGAGCCGCCGAACGTCCGGCTCGCGGGTGTAGTCGAGCCGGAGTTCGGCGACGTCGAACGCGCGGGTGGGCGCGTGGAGCGACGCGAGAGTCTCCTCGGTGGTCTCCGCGGTCAGCGAAACGCACAGCAGGGTCTTGCTCACGGGTGCTCATCCGCCGCAGGGACGCCGTTGGCTCTCTTCCGCTGGTGGAGGAGCGCGGCCACTTTGTTCACGGCCACAATGTAGGCCAGGGCGCTGGCCTCGAGGATATCGGTCGAGGCCGCGCGGCCCGATACGCGCAGCCCGTTCGACTCGAAGAGGAGCGAGGCCTCGCCCAGCGCGTCCTTGCCGCTGGTGACGGCGCGGATCTGGTAGTCGAGCAACCGGCCGGTGATTCCGGTGATACGGTCAATGGTCTTGTAGACGGCATCCACAGGGCCGTCGCCGGTCGCGGCGTCCTGGCTCGGCTCCTCGTCGTCACGCTGGAGTTCCACGGCGGCCGTGGCGATGCTGCCGGTGCCGCTGGTGATCTGGAAACGCACCAGCTTGAAGAGCCCCTTGGCCTCGGCGGCGATGCCTTCGATGATCGTGCGGAGGTCGTCGTCGAAGATCTGCTTCTTCTTGTCGGCGAGGGCCTTGACCTCGGCGACCACCTGGGCGAGCTGCTCGTCGGTGAGCTCGTAGCCGAGGTCGCGCGCGCGGTCGCCGATGGCGTGGTGGCCCGAGTGTTTGCCGATCACGAGGTCGCTCTTCTGGAGCCCCACATCCTCGGGGCGCATGATCTCATAGGTCGAGCGCTCGGCGAGGACGCCGTGCTGGTGGATGCCGGCCTCGTGGGCGAAGGCGTTGAGGCCGACGATGGCCTTGTTGCGCTGGACGAAGATGCCGGTGAGGCTGGCCACGAGCTTGCTCGCGGGCACGAGGCGCTGGGTCACGATCCCCGTGTCCACGCCGAAGTAGTCGCGGCGGGTCTTGAGGTTCATCACGATCTCTTCGAGGGCCGCGTTGCCGGCGCGCTCGCCGAGGCCGTTGATGGTGCACTCGACCTGCCGCGCCCCCGCCTTCACTGCGGCCAGCGAATTGGCCACCGCGAGGCCGAGGTCGTTGTGGCAGTGGACGCTGATGACCGCCTGGTCAATGTTCGGCACGCGGTTGCGGAGCGTGGCGATGAGGGCGCCGAACTGCTCGGGCTCGGCGTAGCCCACGGTGTCGGGGATGTTCACGGTGGTCGCGCCCGCGGCGATCACGGCCTCCACCACCTGGCAGAGGAAGTCGGGCTCGGTCCGCGAGGCGTCCTCGGGCGAGAACTCCACGTCGCCCACGAGGTTGCGCGCGAGCTTCACCCCCTCGACGGCGAGGCGGACGATCTCCTCCTTGGCCTTCTTGAGCTTGTGCTCCATGTGAATCTTGGAGGTGGCGAGGAAAACGTGGATGCGCGGCCGCTCGGCGCCCTTGACGGCCTCGTGAGCGCGTACGATGTCCTTCTCGAGCGCCCGGGCCAGGCCGGCCACGGTCACGCCCTTCACCTCGGCCGCCACACGGCTCACCGCCTCGAAATCGCCCGGCGACGCGATCGGGAAGCCCGCCTCGATCACGTCCACCTTCATCGCCGCCAGGGCGCGGGCGATCTCAATCTTCTCGGCCGTGTTCATGCTCGCGCCCGGCGATTGCTCGCCGTCGCGGAGGGTGGTATCGAAGATGATCACGCGGTCGGTCATGGGTTCTTCTTCCTTCGAGTTGCCCTCCCGAAAGGTGCTGGAGCTCTCGGGAGGGGGATAATGAAAACGCCCCAGGGCCGCTGGGGCCTTGGGGCGTGATAGACGGCACTCGGTGTTGCGATGACCCTAGGACCCGCGCGGCGCGCGTACGCCAACGACTTGTGTAAGTCGGCGTAGGCCCAGAGCCTGGTTCTCCTTGATATAGCCCTGGACGCCACACGGCATGGCCCGCACTCCTTAATCGTCCGACTCGTTTGAGCCAGATTCTACTCGCCGGCAGGCCGGAAGTCAAGGCGACTTGGCTTCGCCCCGCCGCTCGTGTATAACCGACGTCGGGAGGGCAACCCGCAGGAGGACATTCGCATGGCGGCAGGAATCCCCTGGTGGCTGTGTGGCGCGGCACTCGTCGCATTGCTCGCCTCCTCGGCGGCGGACGCCGGCGAGCAGGTGCTCTTCGACTTTGGTGGGGGCTTCGACCCTACGGCGATCCTGGCAAGCGATGTGAAGGTGGAGTTGATCCGCAGGGAAACGGGCTCGGCGCTTCGCATCGCCAGCGGCCGCCGCATCGAGTGGCCCGGCATCACCCTCAAGGCGCCGAAGGGCAAGTGGGACCTCTCGCCCTTCGAGTGGCTCGCGCTCGATGTGAAGAACGTCGGCGCGAACGACGTCACGGTCTGCTGCCGCGTGGACAACCCCGGCGCCGACGGCGTGCGCAACTGCCTCACGGGGCGTCTCGACCTCAAGCCCGGCGAAAGCGGCACGCTCCAGGTGCCCTTCGCGCGCAAGCCCGTGAGCGCCATGCGCAGCAAGCTCTTCGGCATGCGCGGCTATCCCGACGGCTCGAACGACCCCGAACGCGCGATTGACCCGGCAAACGTCACCCAGCTCCTCGTCTTCGTGCCCCGCCCGAAGGAGGACCACGCCTTCGAGATTGACAACATCCGCGTCGGCGGCAGCTACGTCCCGCCTCCCGTGGACCCCGACAAAGTGAAAGCCTTCTTCCCCTTCATTGACACCTTCGGCCAGTACATCCACAAGGATTGGCCGGGCAAGACCCATTCGCTCGACGACCTGAAGGCGCACCTCGACGCGGAACTGAAGGACCTTGCCGAGAAGCCCGGCCCCGCCGATTGGGATCAGTACGGCGGCTGGAAGGACGGCCCCGCCCTCAAGGCCACGGGCTTCTTCCGCGTCGAGAAGCACGACGGCAAGTGGTGGCTCGTGGACCCCGAGGGCCGGCTCTTCTGGTCGCACGGCACCGACTGCGTGCGCGAGAACGACTCCACGCCCATCAACGAACGGCAGACCTGGTTCCAGGACTTCCCCGGCGACAGGCCGGAGTTCAAGGAGTTCTTCTCGCAAGGCCGCGCCCTTCACGGCCACTATGCAGGGCGGACCGTGGACTGCTTCAGCTTCCTGCTGGCCAACTGCAAGCGGAAGTACGGCGACGGCTGGCAGCAGAAGATCGCCGACATGGCCCATCGCCGCCTGCGCAGTTGGGGCATGAACACCATCGCCAACTGGTCGGACCCGGCCGTGTACCTGATGCGGCGAACGCCGTACACGGCGACGGTGCATTTCGGCGGCAAGCTGCTCGAGGGCAGCCAGGGCTACTGGGGCAAGTTCCGCGATGTCTTCGACCCCAGCTTCCGCGACGAGGTCCGAAAGGCCATGGCCGCCCAGGTGGGCAAGGCCGCAGGCGACCCCTGGTGCATCGGCTTCTTCGTGGACAACGAGATCGCCTGGGGCGACGACACCTCGCTCGCCATCGCCGCACTCCAGTCGCCCCCTGACCAGGCGGCCAAGAAGGTCTTCCTCGCCGACCTGAGGGGCAAACACGGCGACATCGCGAAACTCAACGCCGCCTGGGGCACGAGCCACGCCTCGTGGGACGCCCTGCTCGCCCACCGCGGCGCGCCCGACAAGGCCAGGGCCCGTGACGACCTGGCCGCCTTCTACACGAAGACGGCCGAGACCTATTTCAGGGTGATCCGCGAGGCCGTCAAGGAGGTGGCCCCCAACCAGCTCTACCTCGGCTGCCGCTTCGCCTGGGTGAACGACCGGGCCGTGTCGGCCGCCGTGAAGTTTTGCGACGTGGTGAGCTACAACTTCTATCGCCGCTCGATCGCCAACGTGCGCATCCCCGGCGGGGCCGACGTGCCGCTCATCGTCGGCGAGTTCCACTTCGGCGCGCTCGACCGCGGCATGTTCCACACCGGCCTCGTGCCCGTGAAGGACCAGGCCGAGCGGGCGAAGGCTTACAGGGAATACGTCGAGGGCGCCCTGCGCCATCCGCAATTCGTCGGCACCCACTGGTTCAAGTACACCGACGAGCCGACCACCGGCCGCGCGCTCGACGAGGAGAACTACCAGATCGGCCTCCTCGACGGCTGCGACACGCCGTACCCTGAGACGAGGGACGCGCTGCGCGAGGTGGGCTACTCCCTCTACAGGATTCGCAGGGGTAAGTGAAGACGCGTCGGGGGAAGGCGCCGGCCCAGTCCCGAAGGGACGACAGGGTCTTGCCGGCGGCGTGAGCCGCCGGAAAGGGACCAGGAGGAGACAGAGCCCCGACGGGGCGAAAGGAGCGCCGAATGTCCTACACCAATCTGCTGTACCACCTTGACTTCGCAACCAAGGAGCGCGTGTCCTACCTCAAGCCTGACCACCTCGCTCGAGTCGCGCCCTACATTGGCGGCATCATCCGTGAGGTCGGCGGGCAGATGCTGGCCGCGAATGGCGCCCCCGACCACATCCACATCGCGCTTCAGGGGTCGCCTACCCTGGCGGTGGCCGACCTGGTGCGGGTGATCAAGGCCAACTCCTCGAAGTGGATTCACGAGACGTTTCCCACTCTCGCCCCCTTCGCCTGGCAGGAGGGCTATGCGGCCTTCAGCGTCTCAGCCTCCGTGATGCCCAAGGTGCTGGCCTACATTCAGGGGCAGCAGCAACATCACCAGAAGGCCGACTTCAGGCAGGAGTTCATCGCCCTGCTGAAGAAGCACGGCATCCCATATGACGAGCGGTTCGTGTGGGGATGAGGACGCTGCCGCCCCGTCGGGGCTGGAGATTCCGTTGGCCCCTGGCTTTCCGGCGGCTTACGCCGCCGGCTAGATCCTTTCGTCCCTTCGGGGCTGGGTCAGGCGGTCAGCCGTTCCCCTGCGCCCACGCGCGAATAGCGGCCATCGGACAGGTGGCCACGGCCATGACCGTGTCGGCGCCCCCATAGTAGAGGAAGAACGTGTCGTCCTTGACCACCTGGCCGCAGGAGAAGACGACGTTCTTCACGTCGCCGTAGAGCTCATAGTCCGCTTCGGGCTGGATGATCGGGTCCTGGTGCTGCCGCAGAATCCTCCGCGGGTTCTCGGCGTCGAGCAGCATCAGGCTCTGGCGGTAGACGCTCTGGGCGTCCACACCGTGGTAGACGACGAGCCAGCCTTCCGGGATGCGCATCGGGGGGCCCGAGAGGCCGATCTTGGCGTGCTCCCAGGTGCCGGGGCGCGGGCGGGCGAGGATCTCGAACTCGCCCCAGCGGTAGCAATCGTCGCTCCAGGCGAGCCACATGCACGGCGGCTCGCGGTGGATCATGCAGTAGCGCCCACCGATCTTGCTGGGGAAGATCGCCGAGTCCTTGTTGTCCAGGTGCGGCAGGATGATGCCGTAGCGCCTCCAGTGGAGCAGATCATCGGATTCGGCCATCGCCACGCGCGGGTGCCGCCCGTCGTAGGCGGTGTAGAGCATGCGGTACTTGCCCTCCACGAGCGTGATGCGCGGGTCCTCCACGCCGCGGGACTCGCTGGGGTCCTGGCCCTGGTACACCCACCCCGGCACGCGCGTGAAGCGGAAGCCGTCGTCGCTCGTGGCCAGCCCGATGCTGGAAACGTAGGCCGCGCCGAACGCGGCGTCGCATGCGCGGTAGAAGAGGTAAACCTTGCCGTCCTTGAGCACGGCGGCGGCATTGAAGACGGAGTGGGCCTCCCACGGGTTGGCGGGGTTGGCCTTCAGGATCGGGTTGCCGGCGTAGCGGGTGAGCTTGACCATGCGTCGAGGCTCCTTTCCTTCGCGGGGTGAGGCGGCAGTATAGCGCCGGGCTGCGTCGGACACAAGATGCTTGACTCCGCCCGTGCCTCGCGCGATGCTGTGAGGGGGAGACGGAGGAACTGAAGCCGATGGCCGAGATGAAGGTGGGCGTGATCCTGCACGGCGTGACGGGGCGGATGGGCGACGTGGCTCACCGGGCGCTCAAGGACATCATCGTGCGCGGCGGGGTGCAGGTGGCCGACGACACGGTGATGCCCGTGCCCATCGGCCTGGGGCGCGACGAGCCCCGTCTGGCCGAGTACGCCCGCGCCACCGGCCTCGAGGCCTGGCACACCTCGCTGCCCGAGGCATTCGAGCAGGCCAGGAGGCTCAACCCGTGCATCCAGGTGTATCACAACGCGGTGGCCACCGGCGCGCGGCACGGCACCCTGCTCGCCGCACTCGACGAGCTGGACCCCGCGACGGCGGGCGTCTTCAGCGAGAAGCCCATCGCGGCCGACTACCGCGAGGGCCGCGACCTGGTGGCCGCGCTGGAGCGGCGGCATTTCGCCAGCGGCGTGGTGCACGACATGCTCCAGACGCCCGGCTTCCGCAAGGCCCTGGCCACGCTGCCCCTCATCCGCCCCATCTCGTGCCAGATGCTCTTCGGCTACGAGGTGGGCGACGGCAAGAGCGACAACCCGGCCTTCCGCGGCCAACGCCCCGACTTCAACTGGCGCCTCGCCGACGCGGGCGGCGGCATCATCCTCGACATGTGCCACGAGGCCTACATTTCCGCCGCGCTGTTCGGCGCCACCGAGCGGCTCTCGGCCGTGGCGCGCCTGCTCGTGCCCGAGCGAGTCTCGGCCGACACGGGCGAACTCATCCGCTGCGACGTTGAGGACTACGCGGCCATCCGCCGCGAGCACACGTGCGGGGTGGTGAACAACTCGGTGTGGACCTGGTGCCGGCGCATCAATTCAGAGTTCGGCCCGCTCGAAATCACGGTCGAGGGCGAGCAGGGCACCATCGTGTTCGGCCTCAACGGCCTCAAGGTGCAATGGAAGGAGACCGCCCCCGCCCTTCGCTGGCGCGACATTCTCGAAGGCCGGCAGGTGGACTGGCGAAGCCACTGGCAATACCCCGACCTCCAGCCGCGCAATGCCTTTGCGGTGGAGCTGGAGCGCTTCATCCGCTGCCTCGTCCAGCGCGAGGCGTACCCATACGACGCCGCCCACGCCCTCGACTGGCTGGGCGAGGTCGAGGCCATCTACCAGAGCGCCGCGGCCCAGGGCGCCCCGATCACCCACGACCAGTTCCTCCACTACCCCGACGCCGTGCCGCCCGACTGGCGCCCCGAGCGCCTCCAGCGCCTCCTCGGCGTCGAGCGCTGAGGAACGCCCCCTGTCGCCCCTCGGCCCAGATCGTTTGACTCCCTGCAACCATCGGCCTACGATGGCCCTGGTTGGCAGGACATGAGGCTCTCCTGGAGGCACAGTCATGCGAGTCTTCATGGCAGTGTGGGCTGGTGTGTGCTGCCTGACCACCGCAGGAGCCGCCGAGCCGCCTGCGAAGAGCACGGCCTCTCCCTTCTTCGTCCTGTGCATGGACACGCACGACGCGAAGAAGCGCTCGCTCGAAGAGCAGGCGGCGATGCTGAAGGAGCTGGGCTTCGACGGCTGCGCGCACCTGTGGCTCGGCGGCGTGGCCGAACGCCTGAAGACCCTCGACGCCGCAGGGCTGAAGCTCTTCGAGGTCTACATCCAGGTCAACGTCGCGCCCGGCAAGCCCCCCTACGACCCGAAGCTCAAGGAAGTCGTCGGGCTGCTCAAGGGGCGCGACACCATCCTGGGCCTCCTCCTCCAGGGCTGCCCGCCGTCCACCGAGGCCAATGATCCGCACGCGGTCGAAGTGGTTCGGGAGATCGCCGACCTGGCTGCCGCCTCCGGCCTGCGCGTGGCCCTCTATCATCACACCGGCGACTGGCTGGAACGCGTCGAGGATGCCATCCGCGTGGCGAAGAAGGCCGATCGCAAGAACGTGGGCATCCACTTCAACCTGTGCCACTGGCTCAAGATGGGCGACGAGTCGGGCCTCGACGCGCTCCTCAAACAGGCGGCGCCCTACCTGCTCGTGGTGACGCTCAATGGCGCCGACCACGCCGACCGCAAGGCGGGCTGGGACAAGCTGATCCAGCCGCTTGACCGCGGGCAGTTCGACCTCGTCGCTCTTCTGAGCAAGCTGAGGGCCGTGGGCTATACCGGCCCCATCGGGCTGATGTGCTACGGCATCGGGGGCGATGCGCGCGAGCACCTGGCCCGCTCGATGGCCGCCTGGCGCAAGCTCTCGGCGCCTTGACAGATCGCGTGCCTTGCGTAGAATCAGCCCCTATTGGCGACGCCGGCGGCCGGTCTGTCTTCGACGCATCGAGGGCGCATGAAGATCGCATTGGTCCACCCGAACCTGGCGGTGCGGGGCGGGGCAGAGAATGTCGTGGTCTGGCTGGCCCAGAGCCTCGCGCGGCGGGGGCACCGCGTCATCGTGCTCACGGCGAGCTACCGGCCCGAACTGTGGCCCGAAGAGCAGGTGCGCGGCCTTCAGGTCGAAATCCTCCGCGCGCCGCTGGCTTTTCTGAGGTCGAAGCGCCTCACGCTCCACTCGTTCGGCCGTTCGCTCGCGCGCCGTGTGGCCGACTGCGACGTGCTGAACTGCCACAACTGGCCGTCGAACCTGTGGGTGGCTCGCGCCCGCCGCGCGAGCCGCCGGTTCCCGCGCGTAGTATGGTACTGCCAGGAGCCCAACCGCAGAATCTATTGGGAGGAGACGGACAGGAACCTGGTCCGTTTCGCCGCCGCCGGCGGGGACCTGCGTTATAACGAGCACCTGCGGCGCGACGTGGAGCGCGAGCGCGCCAGCGCCGCGCTCCGGGCGCGCAAGCGCGCGCGCGACATCGCCTGGGACCAGGCGGCCCTCCAGGCCGTGGACCAGGCGCTCGTCAACAGCCGCTTCTCACAGGCCGCCTTCGAGCGCGTGTACCGCCGTGCGGCCGCGATCTGCGCCCTGGGCATTCCCCTGCCGGACGAGCGCGAGCCGGCCTGCGAGCGCGGCGTCGGCTTTTGCGCCGTGTCGCCGCTCACGCGAAAGAAGAACGTGCACAATGTGATCGAGGCGTTCGGCCTCCTGGCGGGCGAAGAGCGGCTCGGCCAGGCGCGATTGAGGATCGTCGGCGATGGGGCCGAGCGCCCGCTCCTTGAGCGGCGAGTGGCCGAGCTGGGCCTTACCGGCCGCGTCGAGTTCCTCGGCTTCGTGCCCGACGCGGAGCTGCGGCGCGTTTACCGCGAGGCGCGCCTGCTGGTCTATGTCCCCGTGGACGAGCCGTTCGGCCTGGTGCCGCTCGAGGCGATGGCCTCCGGCACGCCGGTCGTCGCCTCCGACCACGGTGGGCCGCTCGAGAGCGTGGTGCATGGCGAGACCGGGCTGCACGTCAACCCCTTCGACCCGCGCGCGATTGCAGAAGCCGTGGCGTCCCTGTATCATGATGAGGCCCGACGCCGGGAGATGGGCACCGCCGGAGTCCGCCGCGTGCGCGAGCAGTTCAGCCTGGAGAGCTTCCTCGACCGCTTCGAGCGCCTCGCGCTCACCGGCACTGCGACAGAAGGACCCGTCCCGCAATGAGGATCGCCATTGACGCTTCGGGTGCCGCTGAGACGCGCGCAACGGGCATCGGCAACTACATCCGCTGGCTGCTGCGCGGCCTGGCCGACCTCGACGCCGAGAACCAGTACGCCATCTGCTACCGCCTCTCCAGGCTCCGCTATCGCCATAACTTCCCGCGCATCGAGAAGCCCAACTTCCGCACGAAGATCATTCACGAGCCGTTCAACCCCCTCTTCATGCGCCGCCTCGACGTCTTCCACGGCCCCGACACGCGGCTGCCGCGCTGGACGTCGGCCCGCAAGGTCGTCACCTGCCACGACGTGGCGGCGCTCGTGAGCGACGCCTATGCGGACGAGCGCTTTCGCCGAATGAAGATCCGCCGCTACCAGCACGTCGTCGAGCGGGCCGACCGTATCATCGCCATCTCCGAGAGCACGCGCAGCGACATCGTGAGGCACCTGGGCGTCGCGGCGGGCAAGATCACCGTCGTGCCGCTTGGCGTGTCCGACGACTTCGCACCCCAGCCCGCCGAGGCACAGGCGGCCGTGTGTCGCGCCCACGGGCTCGACAGGCCCTTCTTGCTCTGCCTGGGCGCCATCGCGCGCCGCAAGAACACCGGCCGCGTCATCCAGGCCTTCGGCCAGGTGGCCCGGCGGTGCGACGTGCTGCTCGCGCTCGTTGGCCGCCCCGGCTATGGCTGGGAGAGCGAGCTGGCGCCCATCGAGGAACTGGGGCTTCAGGACAAGGTGCGCCGCATCGGCCACGTGGCGGATGGCGACCTGCCCGCCCTCTACTCGGCGGCGCGGGCCGTGCTCTTCCCCTCGCTCTACGAGGGCTTCGGCATCCCCGTGCTCGAGGCCATGGCCTGCGGCACGCCCACCGTAACCTCGAACTGCTCGAGTCTGCCCGAGGTGGCCGGCGACGCGGCCCTGCTGGTGGACCCCCTCGACGTCGAGGCCATCGCCAACGCCACGCTGCGTCTGCTCGACGACGGGGCGCTCCACGACAGCCTGCGAACCAAGGGCCTCGCGCGCGCCAGGCTCTTCCCCTGGAGCCGCACCGCAGCCGAGACGCTCAGAGTCTATCGCGAAACCTGCGCCACTTGAATGCAGGCGCAGCCCTGCGTATGATAGGGCCGTTGCCCATCGGCTCACCCTTTTCAGGAGACGCAGCATGAGGTGGCAAGCAGCATTGGCGCTGGCGTTCGTGGCGGGCCTGGTCCTGCCCCTCGCCGCAGGCGATGCGACCGACGACGAGGGCTTCGTACCCATCTTCAACGGCAAGGACCTCATGGGCTGGGACGGCAATCCTGACCTCTGGTCGGTGAAGGAAGGTGCCATCCACGGCGAGACGACCCAGGAGAAGCCGGCCAAGGGCAACACCTTCTGCATCTGGAGGGGCGGCGTGCTGGAGGACTATGAGCTGAAGATCACCTTCCGCATCCACAGCGGCAACTCGGGCATCCAGCACCGCAGCGTGGACTGCGGCAACTGGGTCGTGAGCGGCTACCAGGCCGAGGTGTGCAACAGCCCGGCCGTCGGCTTCCTCTATGGCGAACGCGGCCGCGGCGGCCTCGTCAACGTCGGCCAGAAAGTCGTCATCGCCGAGGACGGCAAGAAGGAGGTCGTCGGCCAGATCCCCGAGGCCAAAGACCACTACAAGAGCTATAAGCCGCAGGATTGGAACACATACCGCATCGTGGCCCAGGGGAACCACATCCAGCACTTCCTCAACGGCATCCAGACCATTGACCTGGTGGACAACCAGCTCGACGACCCGAAGGCCGAGAAGCCCGACCTCACGAAGGGCCGCCTCAAGGGCATCCTCGCCCTCCAGATTCACGCCGGCCCGCCCATGTGGGTCGAGTTCAAGGACATCAAGCTCAAGGTCCTGAAGAAGGAAGAGAAGTGACCAGGCGGCAGGAGGCAGCCAGCCGTGAAGACCTCCCACTTTGGACGCTTCCCCATTCCCGGAGACCCTATGATGCGCGAGAAGCTGTGTTGGATGGCGATATTGGCTTTCGTTCTCGGCTTCGGCCTGGTGGCCGCGGCCGGCGACGCGCCCGACGACGAGGGCTTCGTGCCCATCTTCAACGGCAAAGACTTGACGGGCTGGGACGGCGACCCGACCTTCTGGTCGGCCAGGGACGGCTGCATCCGCGGCGAATCCACGCCCGAGAAGCCGTGCAAACGCAACACCTTCTGCATCTGGCGCGGCAACGACGCGGTGAAAGACGGCATCCTGAGGGACTTCGAGATGAAGGTGTCGTTCCGCATCCAGAACGGCAACTCGGGCATCCAGTACCGCAGCCAGGACCGTGGCAACTGGGTCGTCACCGGCTACCAGGCCGAGGTGGAGAACGCCAAGGGCAAGGTCGGCTTCCTCTACCACGAGGGCGGCCGCGGCTGGCTCGTGAACGTCGGCGAGAAGATGGTCATCCACGAGGATGGCAAGAAAGAAGTCGTGGCCTCGCTCGGCGACAAGATGGAGCTGACGAAAGACTACAAGGCGAAGGACTGGAATCACTACCGCATCGTGTGCCGCGGCAACCATATCCAGCACTTCCTCAACGGCGTGCAGACGATTGACCTGGTGGACAACCAGCTCAACCCGGTTGATGTGGTGAAAGGCCGCGACGAGAGGAAGGGCGCCCTCAGCGGCATTTTCGCCCTCCAAATCCACTCCGGCGGCCCCATGGTCGTCGAATTCAAAGACATCAAACTCAAACTCCTCACGCCCGAGACCAAGTGAGCAATTTGGGGGGCACCTTCTTGCAACAAGGTGCCCCCAAGCCCCCCTCCAAGAACTCTCAGACTAGGCTTCGGATTTCGGCAGCCGAAATCTGAAGCCCAACTCGAGAGTCTTTGGGAAGGAGGGCGGATTGGGGGAGGAAGCCCTTTCTGGCAGAAAGGGCTTCCTCCCCCCTTCGCTTACTCCTGGATCACTCCGCGTGCCAGGAGACGGCGGCGTTCGCGGTCGAGGCTCTTCTGGATGCGTTCGCGCACTTCGGCAAGGGCATCCTTCGGCTCGGCGCTGAGGAAGCGCACCTTGTCGAACGCGTTGTTCAGCTCGCGGTGGTATTCGCGCCAGACGCCGGTCTTGCCGAGCGAGACGACATTGGGGCTCTCGGCCAGGTCGCGGAAGAGTTTGATATAGGGATGCGGGTGCTTCTGCCAGAACTCGGGGCTGACCCTCTTGAGCGGCGAGAACTTGCGCTGGCCCATGCACAGGATCTCCATGCCCTCCTGGGAGTTGACGAACTTGATGAACTCCCAGGCCTCTTCGGGGTGGCGCGAGCCTTTGGGGATAACGATGACGTCGGCATCGGCCGTGCTCACGTTGTCGAGGCCCTCGACCGCGCTGGGGAAGGCGGCGGCGCCCCATTCCATCCCCGGGGCGTACATGTCGATAAAGTTGTGCATCCACACGCCCTGAATCTCCATCGCCACCTTGCCCGAGAGGAAGGCGTTCTGGGGCGACGAGAAGTTGCCGAAGCCGCTGGCGAAGCGGCGGATGTCGTCCACGCCGTACTTCTTCGAGTAGCTCTGGATCCACTCGAACGCCTTCACGTTCGCGGGGTCGTTGGCGGTGATCGTGTCGCGGCCGTTCCACAGCTTGCCGCCGAACCAGAAGGGCCAGGACCAGTTCCACCACCCGGGCTCCTGAGGCAGGAAGCCCACCTGGGTGAGATTGCCGTCGGCGTCGCGCTTCGTGAGTTTCTCGGCCAACGCGTCCAACTCGGCGATGGTCTTCGGGGGCTTCTCGGGGTCGAGGCCGGCGTCGCGGAAGAGGCGCTTGTTCCAGTGCAGCGCCACGGTGGCGGGGGTGGTGGGCAGCGCCCACATGCGGCCGCGGTGCTCGCAGAGGTCCCAGTAGACGGGCACGTAATCGTCGCGCGACATGCCGGCGGCCTGGAGGCGGTCGCTGAGCGGCTCGAGAGCGTTGCGGTCGGCATAGGGCGCCACGCAGAAGGCGTAGGAGCCCGCCACATCGGGCGGTGTGCCGCCGGCGATGGCCACGAGCAGTTTGCGCTCGATCTGGCTGATGGTGATGCGCTCGACCTCGATGCGTCCCTGATACTTGCGGTTGAAGGCGGCCACCATGTCGGCGCAGGCCTGGCCCTCGAACTTCGTCCACTTCTCCCAGTAGGTGATCTTCACTGGCCCGGCGCTCTTCTCGGCGCCGCAGCCGGCGAGAAGCACCGCGCATGCGGCCAGCACGGGCAGCCTGTAGGCGGGGCGTCTCCGCCCAGCGACTTTGGAGCTCTCACACATATCGCATCAACCTCGGTTCCTCGCCCAGGTGGTGGGTGATCGTGGCCTTCATCAACTTGCGCAGCACGACGAGAATCCCCTGCGAGAGCTGGGCGGCCGCCGCGGCCGTGGCCTCGCCGCCGGCCAGGCGCTCGAGGGTGTCGAGCGCGCTTCGGGGCACGCCCACGCTCTTCGGGTCGCGCGCCTTGCAGGCCCGGCACAGCACGCCGCCGAGGGCAGAGCTGTAGGCTGCCGAACCCCTCGGCAAGTCGGTCGCCTGGCACGCCACGCAGGCGCGCAGCATCGGCGCGTAGCCCGCGAGCGCGAGCAGATGCACCTCGAAGCGCAGCAACACGGCGTCCACGAGCTCGCCGCCGCTCAGCGCCCGCAGCGTGTCCAGCAGCAGGTCGAAAAGGGGCGGCTGGCTCTCCTCGGGCGGCGTCATCTCGCGCACCAGCTCGGCAGCATACAGCGCCGCGTAGAGGCGGTCAACCCCCGCTCGCAGGCCCATGAAGCGGTCGAGCAGTTTGCATTCGGTGAGGATGTGCAGCGTGGTGCGGCTCTTGCGGGCGAAGACGATCTCGTTGTGGCACAGCAGGTCGAGGCGGCCCTCGAAGTTGTTGCGCTCGCGTTTCGAGCCTTTGGCCAGGGCCGAAATGCGCCCGAACTCGCGGGTGTAGAACCACGCGATCTGGCTCGTCTCGCTGAAGTCCTGGAGGCGAATCGCAATCGCCTCGGCCTTGCAGAGGGGCACGTTACTTCTTCCCCTCAATGGCGAACAGATGGCTGAACGTGCGCAGGTAGAGCACGCCGCCGGCGATGGCGGGGGTGGCGTGGCTGCCCTCGCCCAGAGGGTTGGCGGCCAGTGGCTCGAGCTTCTCGTCGGCACTGACGATGTGGACCACGCCCTTGCGCGAAATGCAGTACAGCCGCCCCTCGACCCAAACCGGCGAGCCGTAGAAGAGGTCCTGCAACCGCGTCTCGCCAAGCATCTCGCCGGTGGCGGCACGCAGGCACCGCACTACGCCGTTGTCGGTCCACAGGAACAGCTTGCCGTCCTTGGCGATGGGGGTGGGCACGTAGGGGATGCCCTTCTTCTCCTCCCACACGAGCTTGGGCGGCGTGCCGTCCTTCGTCGAGCCGGGCCGGACGGCGACGAACCGCCGCGCGATGCCGCCGACGCCGCAACTGCCGACCACGAGGCCGTCGGCCAGAACGGTCGAGGTGACTACGCGAAGGGGGAAGGCATCCTTGAGTTCCCAGTTGACCTTGCCCGTGGCGGGGTCCACGCTGGTGACGCCGTGGCTCTGGCACATGAAGATGAGCTCGGGCGGCCCGCCCTCGGGCTGGTAGAGGCAAGGGGTGCCGTAGGCGGCCTTGGTGGTCGTGCGGAGCACGGTCCAGCGGTCGGCGCCCGTCTTGCGGTCTACGGCGATGAGGCTGCTGTTGCCCTCCTGGTCGTTGGGCAGGATGACGAGCTCGCCGACGACGACGGGGGAAACGCCGCTGCCGTGCTCGCTGATGAACTCGCCGAAGTTGCGGCGCCAGACCTCCTTGCCCGAGTGGTCGAGGGCCAGGAGGTTGATCTCCTCGCGCGTCGTCCAGGTGACGTAGACGTGGTCGGCGTCCACCGCGGGCGTGGAGGAGGCGAAGCTGTTATCCTTGTTGACGACTGTGGCAGCCGACTCGTAGCGCTTCTCCCACAGGGTCGAGCCGTCGCCGGCCTTGAGGCACAGGATGATGCGCTGGGCGGTCTCTTTGTCGCCGCAGGTGATGAACAGCTTGTCGCCCCAGAGCACCGGCGACGAGTGGCCGGTGCCCGGCAGGGTGATTTTCCACTTGTAGTCCGTGTCGGCCCACTTGACGGGGATGCCCGTGGCAGGGCTGATGCCAGTGCCGTTGGGGCCGCGGAAGCGGGTCCACTCGTCTGGCCTGGGCGCGGCGGCCCGAGTGGGTGACGCGAGAACGAGCGCCGCCAGGGCGCCGAACATGATCCGCGTGGAGGTCACGAGCGGCATCTCCTCCTATGGATTTCGGTCGCAGCCTCAAGGACGCAGGCAGTGTACCGGGCGGCGGCCTGCATTTCAACTTGGCTGCCACCCGGCCTTGCAATCCTCGGGCCGATTGGCTATATAAGAGGCATACCGGAATGGCGAAAGGAGCAAGCATGAGCAACGTGTCGCGTCGAGCTTTCCTGAAAGGCTCGCTGGCCTTCGCGGGCGCGGGGTTGATCATTGGCACCCGGGCGCGGCCCGTGCTGGGGGCCAACGAGCGGATCAACGTCGGCGTGGCCGGCATCAACGGGCGGGGCGGCTCGCACATCGGCGCCTTCCGCGGCTCTAAGGATGCCGTGGTCACCTATCTGATTGACGTGGACAAGAACACCTTCGGTAACCACCTGCGCTCCTTCGAGGCCCCTCTGATCAAAGAGATCATGAAGGAAAAAGGCATGAAGGAGGTCGAGGTGCCCAAGGAGGCCGCGGGCGACGAGAAGAAGAAGCTCGAGGCCGAACGCGCCAAGCAGCTCGACGAGGTGCGCAAGCTCCTTGACCCCGCCAAGCTGCCCACGTGCGTGCAGGACGTGCGCAAGGCGCTCGAGGACAAGAACCTGGACGCCCTCTCGATCGCCACGCCCAACCATTGGCATTCGCTGATGAGCATCTGGGCGGTGCAGGCGGGCAAGGACGTCTACGTCGAGAAGCCGCTGAGCCACAACGTCTTCGAGGGCCGCAAGCTGGTCGAGGCCGCGCGCAAGTACCAGCGCATCGTGCAGCACGGCTCGCAGAGTCGCGGCAACACGGGCTGGGCCAAGGCCACCGCCCTGGCCCGCTCGGGCAAGCTCGGCAAGCTGCTCATCTCGTACGGCTGGGCCTCCAAGCCCCGCGGCGCCGTGAAGAAGGTGGACCCCGAGCCCGTGCCCCCGAATCTCGACTACAACCTGTGGCTCGGCCCCGCGCCCGAGCGGCCCTTCTCGCGCACCTTCGTGCACTACAACTGGCACTGGTTCTGGGACTTCGGGAACGGCGAGATCGGCAACCAGGGCGTGCACCAGATGGACCTGGCTCGCTGGGCGCTGCCCGACGAGGCCCTCACCAAGCCGATCAAGGTGCTCACCATGGGCGGCCGCTTCGGCTGGAACGACCCGTGCGAGACGCCTAACGCGCACCTCACGGTGTTCGACTATGGCGACTACCAGCTCATCTACGAGGCCTGCAACCTCACCGGCAACGGCGACGAGAAGAAGGGGATTCCCCGGACCGCCGTGGTGGACAACGCCTTCGTGACCGAGCAGGGCGAGATCACCCCCGGCGGCTTCACGCCCAAGGGCGGCAAGAAGGAGCCGCTGCCACCCATCGAGGTGAACATGGGCGCCGGCGGCGACAGCTTCGAGAACTTCCTCCGCGCCATGCGCAGCCGCAAGCACGAGGACCTCGTGGCCGATGTGCTCCAGGGCCATCTCTCGTGCGTGCTGTGCCACCTGGGCAACATCGCCTACCGCCTCGGCAAGCCCGTGCCGTTCGCCGAGAGCCGTAAGGTCTTCGCCGCCAGCCCCGCCGCCCAGGCCGCCCTCGAGAAGATGGAGTGGCGGATGAAGTACCGCGACATCAAGATAGACGACTCGCTCACCTACACCGTCGGCCCCGTGCTCACGTTCGACCAGAAGGAAGAGAAGTTCGTCGGCGAGCGGGCCGACGAGGCGAACAAGCTGCTCACGCGCGACTATCGCAAGCCTTTCGTCGTGCCCAACGAGGTGTGAGCGGCCCGCGGCATCTGACCGTTCAGCGCACCCAAGGCCAGGGGGGGCAATGCCTCCTGGCCTTGGCGTTCCGTGTTTGTGCGCCTTGACTCGCCGGCGCGGTTTTGCTAGGGTACACCTTGTGTCGCGCAAGCTCATTGCGAGCGTGCTGGAGGAGAATGCTGGCATGCGGAGTTCCCGGCGGACGTCTGTGGCCCTTGCCGGCCTGCTCGCGGCCCTGGCCGGCTGCGGGCCGGGCGCGGGAGCTGATGCGAAGGCCCGCGCGCGCCTCGAGACCCTCTGGTCGCAGGCCAGCCCCACGCCCGTGGGGCGCTACGATGCAGGCCGCGCCCTCTACAAGAAGCGCCAATACGCCGAGGCCGCGTTCCTCTTCCAGCGCTTCCTCGCCACCTACCCGAGGAATCCGCTCGAGCCTGCCGCGCTCTACTACCTCGCCAGCTCGCAGTACTACGCGGGCAATCGCGCCGAGGCCATGGCCGCCTGCCGGCGCATCATGAAGGACTACCCGCAGACCGACTGGGCCGTGTTCGCCCGCCAGGACCTGGTGGCGCTGAAGGCCGGCCCGCCCGAGGACCAGCTCCGCGAGCACTGGTGGCACCCGTGGGACTGGTTCCGCCCCAATCCGCCAGCCGTGCGCGAGTTCAACGTGGCGCGCGAGCATTTCGCGGCCCGTGACTTCGATAGGGCGCTGGCAGGGTTCCGCTCCCTCGCCGAACGCCACCCCGACAGCGCGCTTGCCCCGGCCGCCTGGTACTATGCCGCCCGCTGCTACGAGTACGGCGCCCAGCTCGACAAGGCCCGCGAGACCTTCCAGCACGTTGTCGCCAAGTACCCCCACACCGAGTGGGAGTGGCTGGCGCAGGACGACCTCCGCCGCCTGAAGCCCGAATGATGGGGTCGCCGATTGCCGCTCTTTCCGCTCCGCGTGCTCATCCCGGCCTCCCTGCTGTTCCTCGCCGCGACCTGTGCTGCTGCCCCTGCGGCCACGAAGGCCGTCGCGTCCCCCCCGAAGCCCCAGGGCCTCAACCGCAAGCAGCTCGCCGATGAATTGACCAAGCTCGCCGACGCGCCCGCTCTGCGGCGCGCGCGGGTTAGCGTGGCCGTGATGGACCTTTCGAACGGCGACTGGCTTTTCGACAGCAACGGGGGCCAGCCGCTCATCGTCGCGTCGAACAACAAGTTGGCGACCACGGCCGCCGCCCTCGAGCTGCTGGGGCCCGACTTCGAGTTCCGCACCACCGTATCCGCGTGCGGCAAGGTGCTCGCCAACGGTGTGCTCGAAGGCGACCTGCTGCTGGTGGGCCGCGGCGACCCGAGCCTCTCGGGCCGCTTCCACCAGGGCAAGACCACGGCCGTGCTCGCCGAGTGGGCCGACGCCGTGGCCAAGGCCGGCATCAAGAGCGTGCGCGGCGGCATCGTGGCCGACGAGAGCTACTTCGACCGCCAGCACCTCCACCCCGGCTGGCCGCCTAACCAGTTCCAGGCCTGGTACTGCGCGCCCGTGAGCGCGCTGACCTTCAACGACAACTGCGTTTTCGTCACGGTGCGGCCCGGTACCAAGCCGGGCGACACGGCCATTGCCTCGACCGACCCCCCCACCTCGTATGTGGACCTCGTGACCACGTGCCGCACGACCAAGGCACGGCTCGGCGGCAATCAGGTGCTCGTGAGCCGCCGCAAGGGCGAGAACCGCCTCACCATTTCCGGCGAGATCCGAGCCCAGGGCGCGCCCCTCCAGATGTGGATCACCATCCACGAGCCCGCCCTCTACACCGGCACCGTCTTCGCCGAGGTGCTCGAGGCCAAGGGCATCCGCGTCGGAGGCCCCGTCCGCCTCCTCACCCCGCCCGAGCGCATCGAACCGGCCAAGACGAGCGAGTTGATCACGACCACATCGCTCCTCAGGGACGCGGTGACCGTGGCCAACCGCAACAGCCAGAACCTCTACGCCGAGCTGATCCTGAAGACCCTCGGCCGCGAGAAGGCCGGCCAGGGCACGTGGGTGGCCGGCGCAGGCGTCGTCGAGAAGTTCCTGCGCGACGCGGGCGTGACCGGCGCGATCAGCTATTTCGACGGCTCGGGCCTCGCGCGCACCAACCGCTTCAGCGCGCGGCAACTGGTCCAACTCCTCTGCTACGCAAACGGCCGCCGATGGGGCGCCCTCTACCTGCACTCGCTCGCCGAGCCCGGCGAGGGCACGCTCTCGCGGCGACTCGACAGTCTGAAGGGCCACTTGTTCGCCAAGACCGGTTACATCGCCGGCGTCTCAGCCCTTTCGGGCTACCTGGATACGCGCGGGGGGCGGCTGTTGGCCTTCTCGATTCTTGTCAACGAGTTCCGCTCGAGCCTGGCCGACGTGCGCGATGCGCAGGACGCCATCTGCCTCAAGCTCGCGGAGTACTCCGGCGGGGAGTGAGCCCCCTCCCCGCCCCGTTTGACTGCGCGGCCCCCCGTAGCACAACCTGCAAGAGGAGGCGGCCATGAACCGGCAATGGACAGCTCTGTGTCTCGGCGGCGGCGTGCTGCTTCTCCTCGGCTGTTTCGGAGGCAAGACCATGCCCAAACCGACGCGGCCCGGCGAATGCGTGCTGTTCGTGGCCACCGATGGCAACGATGCGTGGGACGGCTCCCAGGCCAGGCCCTTCGCCTCGCTGGAGCGCGCCCGCGACGAGTTGCGCAAGCGGAAGGCCGATCAGCGCCTGCCTGCCGGCGCCACGGTGTTCGTGCGCGGCGGCATGCACTTCCTGTCGCGGACCTTCACGCTCGGCCTCGAGGACTCCGGCACGGCCGAGGCGCCCATCGTGTACCGCGCGTACCCCAGCGAGCGGCCCGCCCTCATCGGCGGCAAGCCCATCACGGGCTTCACCCCGCACCGGGGCAGCATTCTGAAAGCCGATGTGAATGCCCAGGGCTTCAAGGGCATCGCCTTCCGCCAGCTCTTCTTCAATGGCAAACGCCAGCCCCTCGCCCGCTACCCCAATTACGACCCCGACAACCCGTACGGCGGCGGCTGGGCCTACGCCGACGGCACGTTCATCCCCATGTACAAGGACGTGCCCGGCGAGAGCCGCCGCACGCTCCACTACAAGGAGGCCGACGCCCGCGCGTGGGCGAACCCCCAGGAGGGCGAAGTCTTCGTCTTCCCCCGCTACAACTGGTGGAACAACATCGTCCGCATCGCCTCGATTGACCGCGAGAAACGTCTCATCACCCTCGCGGGCGACTGCTCGTATCCCATCCGCCCCGGCGACCGCTATTACGTGCAGGGCCTTCTCGAGGAACTCGATGCGTCGGGCGAGTGGTATCTCGACGCCAAGGCGGGCATGCTCTACTTCTGGCCGCCCGAGCCCCTGGCGGGCCGGCCCGTCTACGCGCCCACGCTGCGCACCATCATTGAGATCGGCAAGGGCGCCGCGCACATTGCATTCCAGGGCTTCACCATCGAGTGCTGCGAGGGCACCGCCGTCGTGCTCAAGGACGCCTCCGATTGCCTGATCGCAGGCAACACGATCCGCAACGTGGGCGACTATGGCGGCAGCGGCGTGAGCGTGAGCGGCGGGGCGCGCAACGGCGTCGTCGGTAATGACCTCTACGAGATCGGCCGCGACGCCATCTCGATCGGCGGCGGCGACTGCATCACGCTCACCCCCGCCGAGAACTACGCCGACAACAACTACATCCACCACGTGGGCGTCTACTACAAACAGGGCGTCGGCGTGTCGCTCCACGGCTGCGGCAACCGCGCGTCGCACAACCTCATCCACGACGGCCCCCGCTGGGGCATCGGCTTCAGCGGCAACAACCTCGTCATCGAGTTCAACCACATCCGCCACGTGAACCTCGAAACCGCCGACACCGGCGCCGTCTACACCGGCGGACGCGACTGGATCTCGTCCCGCGGCACGGTCATCCGCTACAACTTCTTCCACGACCTCATCGGCTTCGGCATGGAGAACGGCAAGTGGGTCTCGCCTCACTACTGCTGGGGCGTGTACCTCGACGACAATGCGGGCGGCGTAGACGTGGTCGGCAACATCGTCGCGCGCTGCATTCGCGGGCTCGTGCACCTGCACAACGGCCGCGACAACCTCATCGAGAACAATATCCTGGTTGACGCCACCCTCCAGCAGGTGGAGTACAACGGCTGGACCGACAAGCATTCGTACTGGACGAGCCACCTGCCCTCGATGGTCAAGGGCTACGAGTCGGTCGCCAACCAGCCCGCCTGGAAAGCGATGCGGAACATGGGGCTTCACCCCAAGGACGCCGTGCTGCCCGACGGCAAGATCATGACGGGCAACGTCTTCCGCCGGAACATCGTGGCCTATCGCGGCGAGAAGTCGCGCCTCTACCGCCTGAACGCCAACGTGCCGCTCGACCGCAACGAGTTCGACTACAACCTCATATGGCACTACGGCCTGCCGATCTTCGTCGGCCAGCCCGCGAAGGACAAGCCCGGCGCCGACGAATGGGCTGCCTGGCAGGCCCTGGGCAAGGATACCCATTCCCTCGTCGCCGACCCGCTCTTCGTCGCGCCCGAGAAGGACGACTATCGCCTGCGGCCCGAATCGCCCGCGTTCAAGCTGGGGTTTCAGCCGATCCCCGTCGGGAAGATCGGCCCCTACAAATCGCCCTTGCGTGCCTCGTGGCCCATCGTCGAGGCCGAGGGCGCGCGCGAGAAGCCCACCCGCCTCGAACACGGGCAGCAATAGGCGCACTGCATGAACCTCGTGCGTTGTCCCGCCAAGCTGAATCTGTTCCTCGAGGTCGTGCGGCGGCGGCCGGACGGGTTCCACGACCTCGACACGGTGATGCAGGCGATCGACCTGTTCGATGACCTGGCGATCACGCCCTGCGACGAGCCGATGCTGTCGCTGGAGTGCTCGGACCCGTCGCTGCCGACCAATGGGCGGAACTTGGTGCTGCGCGCGGCCGCGGCGCTGCGCGAGCGGACGGGCTATCGGGGGGGCGCACACTTTGCGCTGACGAAACGCATCCCACAACAGGCGGGCCTGGGCGGCGGGAGCAGCGACGCGGCGGGCACGCTGGTGGGCCTGAACCAAGCCTGGGGCCTCGGGCTGTCGCGCGAGGAACTGCGCGAGGTGGCGGCGGACGTGGGGTCGGATGTGGCATTCTTCCTCTATGGCGGCACGGCGCACTGTACGGGCCGCGGGGAGGTGGTGGAGCCGGCGCCGGCTGCCGCAACGTTCCATTACGTGCTCGTGTGCCCGCCGTTCGGGGTCTCGACGGCGGCGGCGTACGGGCGGGTGCGCTTGACTTCGGAGCGGGCGCGCGCTAGCATGCTCCTGGAAAGCCTGGCCCAGGGCAACGTGGCAAGGGTGGGCAAAGGGCTTTTCAATCGCCTCGAGCACGCGGCGTCCGAGCTTCAGCCCGAGTTGCGGGGCCTGAAGGCGCGTCTCGCCGACATCGGCCTGTTCGCGGGCACGTGCATGACGGGGAGCGGCTCCGGGCTCTTCGGGCTGTGCGAGGCCGGGGCCTGGAGCCTGGCGCGCGAGGCCGCCGCCAGGCTGGGAGTGGGCCGTGTGCATGCGGTTCGCAGCCTGGTCTCCGGCGTTGGTTTCGGCTCTGAATCGCCCGTGTGACCCGATGAGGCGAGAGGCTTTGCGTAGGGCGACTGACACCTCGATCCCTGGCTTGGAGAAGGCATTTTCCCTTGAGTAGAAGCGGCGCTCAGATTCTGGTGGACACCCTCGTGGATGAGGGGGTCAAGCACATCTTCGGCATCCCCGGCGGGGTTGTGATCCCCATCTTCGATGTGCTGTACGACTCGCCCATTGACGTGATCCTGACCCGTCACGAGCAAGGCGCGGGCCATGCCGCCGATGGCTATGCCCGTGCCAGCGGCAAGGTGGGGGTCTGCATAGCAACGAGCGGGCCCGGGGCATGCAATCTGGTGACCGCGATTGCCACTGCCAATTTCGACTCCGTGCCCCTCGTCGCCCTCACGGGGCAGGTGCGCACCATCCTGATCGGCAACGATGCCTTCCAGGAGGCCGACATCGTAGGCATCACCCGGCCCATCACGAAGCATAATTTCCTCGTCCGCGATGTCGCCAAACTCGGCTACACCGTCCGTGCAGCCTTCCATATCGCTCAGACGGGCCGCCCTGGCCCCGTGCTCATTGACATCCCCGTGGACGTCTCCACCGCCCAGACCGACGTGCCCACACCCAAGGAGATCAGCCTCCCTGGCTACAGGCCGCACACCAAGGGCAACGTCCGCCAGATCCGCCTCGCCGCCGACGCCATCAACAAGGCCCAGCGCCCCCTCATCTATGTGGGCGGCGGCGCCATCATCGCCGGCTGCGCCGACCTCGTGCGCGAACTCGCCGAGACTTCGCAAATCCCCGTCACGACGACCCTTATGGGCCTCGGCGCCTTCCCAGAGGACCACCCTCTCTCGCTCAAGATGCTGGGCATGCACGGCACCGCCTACGCCAACTTCGCCATGCAGCACGCCGACACCATCATCGCCATCGGCGCCCGCTTCGACGACCGCATCACCGGTAAGCTCGACGAGTTCGCTCCCCAGCGCGAATGCATCATTCACATTGACATTGACCCCGCCTCCATCTCCAAGAGCATCCAGGTAGACATCCCCGTCGTCGGCGACGCCCGCAACATCCTCCGGCAGCTTGTCAAACTCGTGCAACCCGTTGATCGCACCCCCTGGCTTACCCTCATCGCCGAGTGGAAAGCCAAGCATCCCCTCTCCTACAACAACGCCGACGGCACCCTCAAGCCCCAGTACGTTATCCAGCAGATCTGCGATGTAACTAGAGGCGAGGCGATAATTTGCACTGAAGTGGGCCAGAACCAGATGTGGGCAGCCCAATGGTTCACCCATCGCCGGCCCCGCCACTTCATCTCCTCGGGCGGGCTTGGCACTATGGGCTACGGCTTCCCAGCCGCCATGGGCGCCCAGGTGGCCTGCCCAGGCCAGATCGTCTTCGACATCGCTGGCGACGGTTCCTTCCAGATGAATATCCAGGAGCTCGCCACCGTGGTCCGCCGGAAGCTCCCCGTCAAGGTTGCCATCCTCAACAATGGCTACCTCGGCATGGTCCGCCAGTGGCAGGAGATGTTCTTCAAGAAGCGCTACTCCGCCACGGTTCTCTCCGATGGCAATCCCGACTTCGTCGCCGTCGCGCAAGCCTATGGCGCCAAAGGCATTAGGGTCGAGCATACCGACCAGGTCCGCCCCGCCCTCGAAGACGCCCTCGCCACCGACGGCCCCGTGGTCCTCGACTTCCGCATCAACCCCGAAGAGAACGTCTTCCCCATGGTCCCCGCCGGCGAAGCCATCCATCGCATGAGGGGGCTGGCTTAGGGGCTTGTACACGAAGCCCCATGGGCGGCGGGGTGCGCCGAAGGGCCTCCTCACAACAGGCCCCTCCCCCCCGCTTTTCAGGCGATGGCGGCAACGGGAATACCGGCGAGCTGGCCGTAGGCGCGCAGTTCGCGCTCGAGGTTGCCGAGCAGGAAGAGCTGGTGGAAGCCCTTGACGTCGCGCGTGTCGGCCACGCCGTTCATCTCCAGTTCCACGGCGGTGCGGCAGCAGCCGGTCGGCGGCTGCGGGATGTTCGAGCGCACGCGCCCCGTGCCCACCCAGATGCCGCCGTTGACGTTGGCCTGGAGCACCGTGGCGTCCTTGCCTTCGGGCCACAGGACCTGCACGGAGGCGCCCGTGCGCGTGTGGTAGCTGCGCAGCCAGTAGGGCGCGCGGTACGGAGCGTCCATGCCCTCGAGCCTCGTGGGCGAGGTGCAGTGCGCGCCGATCAAGGTGTTGTTCACCGTATTCGGGGAGGGGTCCTGGATGAAGCCCGGACGACCGAGCAGGTGGATGCTCAGCAGCTCGCCCACGACGGCGTTGAGGTCGCACTCGCAGCCTGCGACCACCCCTTCGTCGAGCAGGCGCGAGAAGGCCATGCACACGGGGTCCTTCCAGCCGAGGCAGTCAATGGTCACGCCCTGGCAGCCCTCGGACTGCATGAGCCGGCGGATGGTGAAGTAGTTCTTCGCGGCGGTGAGGATCTCGTCCTTCGACGGCTCGACGATCTTCGCGGCGTTCCTGGCATAGAGGTCGGCCATGGCGCGCACCTCGTCAGTCTCCTCGACCTTCTTGAGTTCTTCGACGAAACGCGGGCGGTCAATGGGATGCACCACGGTGCCCCAGGGCTTGAGCGTGAGGTCGTCGCCGGCCTTTCGGAGCATGAGGATGCGGGTGTTCTTCATGCGCCAGGTGGCGGCGAACATGCGGAGGGCGGTGGCCAGCCACGCGACCTCGTGGGTTGCGCCGACAAAGGTCTTGGGCGTCTTGCGCCCGACCTGAAGGTTCTGCGTGAAGCCGCTGACGTGGCTGTAGACGATGGTGGGCACGTCGCCACGCTTCTCGACGATGTCGTTGACGGGTTGCCAGAAGAACAGGCTCATCGCCACCACGAGGAGGCCATCGGGCGGTGTCTTCTGAAGGACGCCGAGCAGGGCCGCGATGTCGTCGGCCTTGTTCAGCGGCGCGTGGCGGATGTCGAGTTGAACGTCGAGTTTCCTCGCCGCATCCTCGAGCGTCTTCGTGAAGAGGGCCTGCTGCGCGGGCACGTCGCAGTTGCCGCCCGGCCAGCTCACGATCGGCTCCTGGTCGGGGCGCACGAAGACCACCTTGACCAGCGGCTTGCCCGCGGGCTTTGCGGCCTCCTGGGCGAAGAGCGACGACGCGAAGTCCAGCAGCCCCAGCCTGGCCGCCATCGTGGTCGCGCCTGCGGCGGCGAGGAAGCGGCGGCGGCTGTGCCGCGCCACACAGCCCGGCCTCTCACACAGGTGGCAGGTAGACATGGGAGCCTCCTTTCCGCCGCCATCATACGCTGTGGCGCGGCCTGAGGCAAACGCATTCGCCTTGCAGCGCGCACGCTCGCGCGGTAGAATGGCGACGTTGGGGCCGCTGTTTCGGACTCGATGTGCATGGAGACGTGAGCATGAGCCAGCGAATCCCTCTCCGCTGCCTTCTCGCAGCTTCTCTGGCCCTTCTCGTCGCGGCGAACCCGTCGTGGGGAGCCGACGCGCCGTCCGCGCCAGCCAAGAAATCGCTCCGCGGCCTGCTCGATGCGCCGCTGCTCTTCACCAAGCGCCACTCGTACACAGGCATTCACATCTACGACACCTACTACAAGTGGCCCCCAGGCGGCGGTGGCATCTACATTTGCGAGAACCCCTCGGCTCCCGCCGCCGAGTGGAGGATCCGCCCGGTCATTGACCCGACCACGCCGGGCACCCTCGGCGTTGGCGTCTACACCCACCCGGAGCTCTCCTGGGACGCGAAAAGGCTGCTCTTCTGCTTCAAAGGCGAGCCGAACGGCTCGACAAGCATCTACGAGATCGGCGTGGACGGCACCGGCCTGCGACGGGTGACCGACCCGAGTTCGACGTGCGCCAGCTACAAGGGCAGCATGGGCGGCATGCACGACATCGCACCCTGCTACCTGCCCGACGGCCGCATCCTCTTCACCTCCACGCGGCCCGCCGGACTCGTGCCCTGCTTCAACTCCGGCGTCAACATTCTGCACGTGATGAACGCCGACGGCTCCGACATCCATCCCATCTCCGTCAACAACGTCAACGAGTTCGACCCCTGCGTGATGCCCGACGGCCGCATCCTCCATGGCCGCTGGGAGTACGTGGACAAGAATGCCCTCACGCAGCAGAGCCTGTGGACCATCTTCCCCGACGGCACGAACGAGACGGCCCTCTTCGCCAACAACATGGTGCACCCCGAGGCCACGCTCGACGCGCGGCCCGTCCCCGATGCGCCGCACCTGATCGCCTCCACCTTCGCTCCCCACAACTCGACTCCCACCGGCACGGTGGCCATCATCAACACCCACGTGAGCAAGAACAGCCCCGACGCCATCTACAACTTCGAGACCCCAAACGACCCCACGAACGACCGCGGCCTGTCGTGCGAGCCGTGGCCGATCTCGCGGGATGTGCTGCTCTACAGCGGCCGGCCGCCGGGGGCCAAGCGCAACGCTCTGATGATGATCGACCGCGAAGGCAATCGCGAGGTGATCTACTCCGACCCCGACATCTGCTGCTTCACGCCCATGCTGGTCAAGCCGCGGCCCGTCCCACCCGTCCTTGCCAGCAGCAAGGAGCGTGAGAAGGCGGCCGGCCGCTTCCTCGTCCTCGACGTCTACCAGGGCCTCGCCGAGCACGGCGTGCGGCGCGGCGAGGTGAAGCAACTCCGCGTCATCGAGGAAACCTCGCGCGTCAGCCCCACGCCCGGCGGCGCCATGAACCAGGTGTTCCTCATGAGCGGCGTCCTCGCGTGGAGCTCCAAGATCTTCCACGGGGTCGTCCCGGTCGAGCCCGACGGCTCGGCCTGCTTCGAGGCCCCCTCGGGCCGCGCCCTCTACCTCCAGGCCCTCGACGCCGACGGCCGTCTCGTCCAATCCATGCGCACCTTCGTCCAGGCCGTCCCGGGCGTCACCCGCTCCTGCATCGGCTGCCACGAGCACAAGTACTCCACGCCCATCATTTCCAGCGAGATCCTCGCCCTCAAACGCGAACCCAGCAAGCTCCAGCCCGAGTCGTGGGGCACGGGCTACGTGGACTACCCGAGCATGGTGCAGCCCATCTTCAACCGGCACTGCGTAAGCTGCCACGGCGGCGAGAAGGGCTTCGAGGGTCGGCTCGACCTCACGGGCGGCTGGACCGAGTACTTCACCAACAGCTACGAGAACCTCATCAGCCGCCGCGAAACCCAGGTGATGGCCCACCTGATCGCAGGCATTGACTGCATGAACGGCACCGCCCTCTTCTCCGTGCCGATCCGCCCGCCGCGCTTCCACGGCTCGGGCGCCGCGCCGCTTGCCCAGGAACTTGTCGGCCGCCACAAGGAGCAGGGCCGCATCCCCAACCTCACCCGCACCGAGCGCGACCTGATCATGGCCTGGATTGACACCAACGGCCTCTTCCACGGCACGTGGGACTACACGACCCACGGCTGCTCGGTGAAGGCGTGGAACGGCGTTCAGAAGGCGCTCCAGGCCGAGATGAGCGCGGCCGGCTGCAACAAGTGCCACACGTACTTCGACGGAGACTGGTTCAACCTCGAGCGCCCCGAGTTCAGCCGCATCCTCCGCGCCCCGCTCGCCGCCGGCAAGGAGGGCTACGGCACGGCCATGTGCCGCAACTGGAAGGTGGACCCCACGCGCCAGCGCATCTTCGTGCTGCGCACCGGCTACGCCCACGGCGTGACGCCCGTCGAGAACTTCAAAGCCCCGCCGCCCGCGCCGGTGCCCGAGGACGACGGCAAGCCCGTCATCTCGTTCGCCTCGACCGAGGACAAGCACTATCAGGCGATGCTGGCCATCATCCAGAACGGCCGCCGCGCCGCCCTGGCCGCCCCAAGGGCCGACATGCCGGGGGCCAAGCTCTTGCCCGGCATGCACCGCCAGTTCCTCTACCCCCCTCTCCCCGACCCGCTGCCCGAACTGAAGGCGACGGTGGACGCCGATTGCATCGTTCATCTGTCCTGGGAACGTTCCGCCCGCACCATCGGCCTCACCGCGGAACTCCACCGCGGCAAGACCCCCGACTTCGAGGCGACCAAGGACACGTTGCTCGCCGAAACCGCCCTCTTCCAGCACGACGACCCCGCCGCCGAGCCCGGCCCGCAACACTATGCCCTCTTCCTCAGCAACCCTGAGCGGCAGAGCAAGGCCATTCGCACCACCATCACCGTGCCCGCCCCACCCCCGCCGCCCGCGCCCGCCGGCCTCAAGGCCACCCCCGCGCCCGGCCGCGTGGACCTCACCTGGCAGGAGGTCGGGCGCGCCCGCTACAACGTCTATCGAGCCAAGGCCGGCGCCGCTGAGTTCCAACGGCTGACGGCCGAACCGACGACCGAACTGCGCTACAGCGACACCACGGCCCCCGATGGTGTGCAGCACGCCTATGTCGTCCGGGCCGTGAGCGCTCGCGGCGCCGAGAGCGACGCCTCGGCCACCGCCACCGCTGCGCCCCTGGCCGAGACCAAGGAGCCGCTCTTTGTCGCCGCCTTCGCGGAGAATGCGGACGCGGCCCTCTTCGGCGGCGGCACGGCCAAAGGGACCCTCCACGGCGGCGCCAAGGTCGCCAACGGCGCCCTCGATGTGTCGGGCGGCGGCTACGCCACCTTCGACCACCGCCCCGAGTTCGACCTCGGCCAGCGCCTCACCGTCGAGCTGTGGGTGAACATGGCCGCGGCGGGGCAGATGCCCATCCCCGTCAGTTGCGGCCACTGGAACCAGGCGGGCTGGTTCCTCCAGCGCATCGGCGGGCACTGGCGCTGGCACGTGGGCGGCATTGACTGCGATGGCGGCCGGCCCGAGCCTGGCAAGTGGCTCCACGTGGTCGGCACGTACGACGGGCAGACGGCTCGCCTCTACCAGGACGGCCGCCTGATCGCCGAGAAGGCGGGCGCCGCCATCCTCGCCAAGTGGAGCGGCCCCCTCCACGTCGGTCAGTACAGCGCCGAGCCTGGGGCAGCCTTCCAGGTCACGGGCCAGATACGGGGCCTCAAGGTCTACAGCCGCGCCATGCCTCCGCACGACGTGGCCGCCGCCTTCAAGGCCGCCGAGCCTGCGACAACGAAGCCATAGATGGGACGGATAGGACCGAAGGCGCTCTTGCTTGGGCTGCGTCCTATCGGTCCTATCTGGCCTATCAGTCTCATCCCTCGTCACTCCCCACTCACTGCGACTGGGCTGAAGTCCACGAGCGCATTGTCCACGCACAGGCCCACGTGGGTGATGGCTTTCAGGGGCTGGGCGAGCTTGGCCTCCAGCGTCTTGTCGAGGACCCTGAAGACGACCTTCTGGGCATCGAGGTCCACGCTTACGGCCAGGTCGAAGGTCTCGTCGCCCTTGATGTCGAGCTTCTCGGCCACGCCCTTGAACCCCTTGATCGGCCCCTGGACGATGTGGGCGCTCTTGGCGATGATGCGGACGCCGCACTTGACGAGCTTGGCGTCCTGCGGGCCATCGCCGAATGCGATGAAGCCGTTGAGCAGGTGCCCGCCGTCGTCCGGCGCGGCTCTAAGCTTCGCCTTGAACTCGGCTCTCTTCTTGAGCGGCGCCCTGAGCCTGTTGAGGGCGAGGCCGGCTACGTCCTTGGCGTGGCCCTGGACACGGTAGCCGAGCGGCGATTCGAACACGGAGCAGCCCACCACGCGGTCGAAGTCCTTCTCCTTCGTCACGATGGGCGGCGGGGCCGGCTCGTCGGCGATGGTCTGGAGCGGCTCGTCGTCAGCGCCGAGGGCCTTCGCTCCGTCGGCGGCGAGGCACACCACCTTGCCGTCAATCGTCGCCATGAAGAGCTTGCCGCCCGTCGCGGCCATGCCGTCGTGGACGGGCGCCGAGTCGAGCTTGTAGCGCGCGATGGGCTTGCCATCCGCCGCCGAGACGGCCCACAGGCGCGCGCCGAGCTTGCCCTCGAGGGCGGCGGCCTGGCGGGCGAGGGCCTCTTGCACGTCCCTCTCGTCGGGCAACCGAATCGCCCGCCGCTCGTCCACCACATCGGGCGGGCCGGCCACGAAAAGCGTGCTGTCGGCCAGCACCATCGCGCGAACGATCACGGAGGGCTGGTTGTGCGCCCATTTCGTGGCCGGCGCGGTCAGCTCGGCGTCGGGGAAGCGGCTGCGCGACTTCCAGTCGGCCGCGCTGGCGTTGCGCCGGGGCGAGGTGGCGTCTATGCGCCCCGTCGCGGCCGAGACGCGCTTCATCTCGGCATCGTCTGCTGCCTTGTTGGCGGCGAAGAGGCGGTACTCCAGCACGTCGGCGTTCGCCAGGAACTCGGGCTTGCGGCCGTAGCCGTAGACCGCCTCGTCGCCCACGGCCAGGATGCGGCCATAGGGGGCGTAGCGGGCGGCGCGGAACCAGCCGCCCCAGCCCGACGTGAAGCTGCGGCCGTAGAGCCAATAGCCGCGGTGGAACCACGTGTCGTCGAGGAAGCCGATGGAGGAGAACAGGTGGGCGCCTTCGCCCGTCTGGTCGGTGGCGGGGCGCGGTGGGATTTCGAGCCGCTTGCCCTCAAGATCGAAGCGTTGCGAGCGCATGTAGAGGAACCTGCCGTCGCTGGAGAGCACGTCGGGCAGGGCCACGGGCATATCGAGGCCCTTCACGTGCACCTGGAGGTTCTCGCCCGACTCGGGGTCGCGGTCGTCGAGCACGGCCTCGGAGAGCTTCCTGCCCGTCGCCGCGTCGAGGCGGAAGAGGCGCAGGCCGCCGTCGAGGAACATCGAACGCCCCGCGACGAAGCTGGCCACGCCATTCTGGACGAGGACGCTGCCACTGACGGGCCAGACGGACTCGAGCTGCTCGAAGGCCCCGATGCGGAGGTCCTGGGGGGCGGCGCGGAAGCGCCAAGCCAGCGCGCCGTCGGCGGCGCGGAGGCAGTAGACCCATCCGTCGGCGCAACCGAAGAGCACGCGGCCCTGCCACACGGTGGGCGGCGAATCCACCCGCCCGCCTGCCGTGAAGGCCCAGGCGGCCTTGCCCGTTGCCGCGTCGAGGGCGTGGATGCTGTGAGCATCCACCGAGGCGACAAAGAGCTTGCCTTCGGCCACGACGACCGAGGAGAGCTTGCCGCCGATCTCGGCCGCCCACGCCTGCTTGAGTTCGCCGGGCACCGCGGCCTTCGTTGCGCCGCTGCGGGCCGGGTCGTGCCGATAGGTGGGCCAATCGTCCTCACGGCTGGCGGCCGACGGCCTCCCGCCGACGGCTTCGTACGCCGGGCCGCGCTCGAGGCGGCCCTCCTCTTCGAGTTTCGACTCTGGGCTCTTGACTCTCGGGCCGGGAGCGAGCGCGGTGAAGCCGTAGAGCTTCGACTCGAGGTAGCACCCGCACGACTGGGGCGAGGCGTACACGAGTCCGTTGCACGGCAGCATGCCGTAGATGCAGCCGCTACGGACCCAGTGATTGATATCCCAATGCTTCGCGCGGAAGTCCACGAATTCGATGCCGGTGCGCGAGGGGATGAGGAAGTTGTCGGTCGCCTTGGCGCGATAGCAGCGGTGGTGGAACCAGTAGGTCTTGAGGTCGGGCGGAAACTCGCTCTTGACTTCGCCGGTGTGGAGGTCGCGGCCCGTGAAGACGCCGCTGTCGCCGCCCTGGGCGATGGCGCCCGCCCAGACAAGGCCGCCGACGACCAACAGGTCCTCGGGTGAGGCATGGCCCGATGCGGGATGGGGCGCGGTCCAGAGCTTCCTGCCATCCTTCGCGGCCAGCGCGGTCATCGAGCGGTCGCCGCCCGAGAACAGCACGACATCCTGGTGGAGCACCAGGGTGGGGCCGAAGCTGACGGCGAGCGAGGGGCGGCGCCTGACGGGGTCGGAGGCCCAGAGCGGCTGGCCGCTGCGGCGGTCGAGGCAGACGACCTTCTCGCCGTCGTGGAAGGCCACGTGTTCCTTGTCAGCCGCCAGCGTGAGGGGGGCTACGCGCGAGTCTTTCTGCCACAGGAGCTTGCCGCTCTCGGCCTCGAGGGCGACGATGCGGCGCGGCTCCTCGTCCCATGCCCACTCGCGGTTGGCGCGGCCCGTGTTGTCCCACACATAGGTTGCCTTGGGGCGGAAGTCGGCCCACCTGCTCGGCTTGTCGCTGGCCAGGAGAAAGAGCGTGCCGTCGGAAGCGATGATCTCCTCGCAGTTCTTCGATTCAGGGTAGTCGCGCACGGTCTCGCCGGTTGCGGCATCGAGGGCCGAGCAAGGCGCGTCAAGCGAGAGGGTGACGAAGACGCGCTCGCCCACAGCTACAAGGCGCCGGGGGATTTGTCCCGGCCCGCTCTTGAGCGGCCACAGGTGGGTGTTCCAGCGCGGGATGGGGCGCCGCCAGAGCACCACGCCGTTGAAGGCGTCGCGGGCCACCAGCTCCCAGACGGGCGGCAGGTTCACCGAGGCGATGGGGCCATGATCCATGATGTAGAAGAAACGGCCGTTGGCGGAGACCATGCAGCTCATGCTGGCCATGCGGTCGTGGTGGCGCGACCAGCGGGGGCTGCCCGTCCACTGGAGGCGACGCGGCGGCCCCACCAGGGTGTCGTGCGACACGGCGTTGCCGCTCGCATCGTAGAGGTAGTGGGTCCAGTCGTCCATTTCCTTCGGGCGCGGCTTGACTATCTTCTTCCAGGCGTCGCCTTCGCGGAGGTAGGCTACGCCGTTGGGGGCGAGGACCCGCAGAAGCTCATCCTCCGCCGCTTCGCCCTTGCCGCTGGCCACGAGGAGATTCACCGAGTTGTCCACGTAGGGCAGCCGCGTGCCGTCCCAGCGGTCTGCCGTGACCGGGCCGTAGAGGCCGAGGGATCGGATGTGCTCGCGCGCCTTGCCGACAGCCGCGGGGTCAGTGTCGAGGCCCTGGACGAGGTAACTTGCGCTCGCGCGCAATGCGGCCGTGAGATTGCCGTCGCCGCAACCGAGATGAACGATGAGGCCGCCACGGACGCCGGTGGCCTTGAGGATCTCGGCGGCCTGCCTGGACTCGGGCGGCTCGCCGGCCGCCCCCGCGCACCACGGCAGCGATACGATGGCCAGCGGCAGAATCCATGTCCTCATTCCAAGCTCCTGTCTGGTCAGCGTTCATCAATGGGTTATGAAGCAATGGGGCCAGAATGGCGCAGCGGAGAGCGGAAGTCAAGCGCGAGACGACGGCAGGAATGCGAGGAGTTCGAGGCCATCTCTGGGGAGGTCTCACCCGACTGCCGCCTGGCACGGCCGCTTGCACCCGCGGGTGCCATCAGAACGGCAGAGGGACGAGCGGCTGTGCCACTCGCCCCCCTTGGCTTGATGCATCAACGCTCGTGGGTGGCCTAACGGCGGCTGCGCCGCCGGCGCGTGGCGGCGGCCAGCAGGCCGCCCGCCAGCAGCACCAGGGTGCCGGGCTCGGGCACGAAGGTGAACGTGGCCTCATAGATGGCGATGGCGCCCGCAATGTCCACCGACAGACGCAGGGTTTCGGTGGAGCCGAAGTCGAAGGCCATCACGTCGCCGAAGCTGGCGAGGTCGCCGATCTGGTAGAGGCCCATCGAGGCGCTGCTGGCAATGGTCTGCCACAGGTCGCCCACGAAGGCGAAGTACTGGGCGGGGATGTAGCTCTCCGCCGCGCCATTGAGGGACCACCAGGCCTTCATGTCCTCGGCGCCGCCCTCCTCGCGCGACATGAAGACCGCCTTGTACCAGCCGACGCCCAAAGCGACATTGTTGATGCGGGCGTCGCGCCCGCTGATGACCGGCTGCTCGTTGGCGCCGAGGAAGTCGCCGTTGCCGTCAATGTCGAGGTAAATCCACGAGTAGTCGTCGGCGTTGGTGTGGAAGCTCCAGGTGCCGGCCGTGGGGATGTAGAGGTAGCCGGTCCAGCGCCCGTGGAAGTAGTTCTCGCAATCCACGGTGTCGCCGAAGGGGTTGATGGGCAGGCCGTAGCCGAACTTGCTGGCGGTGGAGTAGTTGAAGACGCCGCTGGTGAGTTCCTGCCGCGCGCCGGTGAAGCTGTTGGGCCTCAGGGAGCCGTCGGGCAGGGTCACGCGGCCCACGTCGCTGCCGCTGATGTAGTAGCTGGCCCACAGGCCGGGGTGAGCGTCGGGAATGCCGTCGTTGTTGATGTCAATGGTGGGCCGCACGAGGCGCTGAAGCGCCCAGCGCTCGACGGGCAACTGCGTGCCGCCGTTGAGGGCGGGCACGTTGGTGAGGACCTTGGCCTGGAGCGTGGTGCTGTAGGTGGTCAGTTCGGCGATCGGCTCGACGCTGTAGACCTGGGCGCCGAAGTCGCGGTTGAAGCCGGCGGTGTTGGCGTTGCGGCTGGTGACGAGCAGGCTCTGGATGCGGCCCACGCCGAAGCCGCCGTGCGAGAACTCCAGGCTGGAGCCGCCCGTGCCCTCGTGGTACGTGAGCTCGATGGGGTAGAGGCCGGCCTGGGGGATATTGATGTACATCATGTTCACGTCGCCCGTGGCGGTGCCGCTCAGGCGCTCGCCGATCACCTGTTTGCCGATGCGCAGGCGGAAGCTGTCGTCGCTGCCCGTGGCGAACGAGTAGATGCCGGGCTGGTCGAAGTAGATGAGGCCCGAGGCGCGGGCGGCGAACTCGTTGTCGTCCGCCGCCGTGTTGTGGGGCCAGGGGGCAGTGACGGGCGAGGCATTGAAGTTGCCGGTGCTGCCGCTCTGGGGATCGTAGTAGTCCACGATTTTCGTCACCACGGGCGCCGCGGGGGTGCCACCCTCATAGTTGTCCATGAGGTACCGGCCCGACCAGTTGTAGCGGGGCGCCGCGGCAGCGTCCTGCACGACGCGGAAGACAAAGCCGTCGCCCGTGGGCGTTTGGATGGCGCCGGGCACGAACGCGGGGCCGGCGCTCTCGGCCACCGTGCCGGTGAAGTCGTTCGGCATTGCGCCGGGATTCTGGTAGACAGGGTAGTTCGGGTCGTTGCCAAGCACCACGAAGTTGGTGGAGTCCCACGCGGCGCGATAGCCGGGGCTGGAACTGATCTCGGCGTAGCCGGCGCCGCTGTAGTTGGTCCACACGAGCTCCAGGGGGTAGTAGCCGGCGGCGGGGAAGGTGATGGCCACCGCCGTAGGGTCGTTGTAGGCGGCAGCGCCGCTGTAGCGCAGGAGCTCGGTGCCGCCGATCTTGAAGTAGTACGCCTCGTCGGAGCGGACGGCGAACGTGCGGGTCTCGCCCTGCTCGGCGTAGATGTAGCCTGCGACCCGCATGGCGTAGTCGTCGGGCGACCCGCCGCCGCGATAGGCGCCGGCCAGCAGGCCCACCTGGTTGGCGTAGTTGCCACCGGTGTCAATGTCGGCCCGGGCGATAGAGAGCACCTGCGAGACGTCGTGGATGCCCACGCCGGGACGCAACGCGAGCGCGGCGTCGGCGCCCGCCAGGTCCACGATGTCGCCCCGCACGCGCACGATGTGGGCGGAGAGGCCCTGCGGCGTGCCCGGGTTCTGTTCGGGCGCGCCGAGCACCGTCCACGCGCCCTGCTGGAGGGTGAACGGGGCGCTGAAGTAGGTGGGGTTGAGCACGTTGCCCTGGTTTTCGTCGAGGGCGAAGATGGCCTGCGCGTTCGGCGCAAAGCCGGCGCTCATCGCCGGGTTCGGCGAGGGGACGCCGTAGACGGCCAGGGCGCTGGCGCCGAATGTGCCCCACGGGAGGTCCTGCGCCGACCAGGTGGCTGTCGAGGTGCTGAAGAACTGGTTGCCGGTTTCGGCGAAGACGTAGCCCAGGGGGGCCGTGAGGGTGGTCGCCAGCCAGGGGGCCTGTGAGTTCGGCGGGTACTGGCTATCCCAGCCGCCGCCTGCCACAACCTGGAGATAGTTGGTCACGCCCACCGACAGGCCAACGGTGCCGGTCGCGAGCCGTGTCGGGGTGCCGGTGCCCATGGCGACCAGGGGCGTGCCGACCGAGAGATTGTCGGGCGAGATGTAAGCGGCCAGCGAGGCGTTGCCCGAGGCCGAGCCGACCTGCATCTGGTAGTTGCCCGAGAGACCCGTGGTGCGCAGGAAGCCCTGGCTGGCAATCGCCAGGGGGGTGAGGCGCACCTCGTCCACCGCGGCGTTCGTGCCCCAGTCGGCCGAGGCGGAGCCCATCACCAGGTCCGCGGCGATGTTCGAGAGCTGGCTCGAGGTCCCCGGATAGCCGGAGAGGGTCGCCGTGGCGATCGTCGTGTAGTTGAAGTAGTACTTCAGCAGGCCGGTAGTAGCGTCGTAGCTGAGGGCCGTGTGATACCAGTTGTCGGCCGCCATGGTGCCGGCGGTGACCACTTGGTTCTGGGCCGATGACGTGTCCACCCGCGCGCGGCCGGCGTGGGTGTTGCTCTTGTCGAGTTGCCAGCCGCGATAAGAGCCTCCGCCGGCATCGTACCGCCGGGCGACGTACGCAGGGTACGTGGCACCGGGGCTGGAGCCAAGCCGAACGAATGCCTCGATAGTGAAGCTGGTGGCTGCGTCGAAGACCGCATTATCCAGAGCAGTGACCAAGCCGGACCCGGCGCCCATGGCAAGGGAGGATGTGTTTGCGTACATCAGGCCGGTCAAGGGGTCCAAGATCAGCGCGCCAGGTATCAGGGCTGAGTAGATGGCGGTGCCGCTGCCAGTGGCGTTGGGCATGCCATCGGCTGGGGTGGCGTTGGGCACGACGCCTACAGGGTCGCCCGGGTTTCCCTCGAATCTCCACAGCCCGGCATGAGCCGTGCCGGGCGCGGCGACCATTCCCAAAGTTAGAAGCGCGGAGAGCAGGGGAAGCCAACTCAGATGGCGGTACCGCATCATCACCCTTTCCTGAGCATCCGCAATGCTTTGAGTGCCACCGGGCGCGCACCACGCCCATCTACATGGGTCAGTGAAGCAAATCACATGCCATGCACTCGCTGGCGACAGGGCCGCTGCCGATTTCGCCCAAGTCGAGAAATAATCTGATTTACACGCCCAGACTGTAGGGGGTGCGGTGCGGATCAGTTGCGCAGACTTTCCACTCCGGCTGACTGAATCGGGCCGCCATGCACGTCCATGCAGAGGGTTCTGAGCCGTTTCTACTTGCCGTGCAATGACTTAGGTGATTTGGCCCCTCCGTACAGGGTTCCGGATGCCTGTCAGCAAGACAGGACGAGGCATCGTATCCCAGCGCGTACCGCCTAGCGGCGGTTGCGCCGCCGGCGCGTGGCGGCGCCCAGCAGGCCCCCGGCCAGGAGCAGCAGCGTGCCCGGCTCGGGGACAAAGGTGAACGTGCCCTCGTAGTAGGCCGTGAGGCCGGCGATCTGGGTGACCAGCCGCAGCGTCTGGGTCGAGCCGAAGTCGAACGTCATCAGGTCGGCGAAGTTGGCCAGATCGCCCACGGCGCCGCTGCCGTAGGCAAGGACTTCCCAGCCCTGGATGTTGATGAAGTACTCGGCGGGGATGTTGGCGAAGGCGCCGCCCTCCGGCATCATCCACTGGAACGTGGCCGTTTCGCCGCCGCTCCACTCGCGCGAGCGGAACTCGACCCAGTGCAGCCCCGCCGTGAGGAAGACGTTGTTCCATTGCATCCAGTTCGACCAGACGACGGGCTGGCCAGCGGGCGATTCGCCGGGGCCGAAGGCCAGGTCGCCGTTGAGGTCTATGAACATCCAGGCGCGGTCGTCGGCCTGCATCTGGAAGCTGTAGTTGCCGGTGCGGGGGATGTTGATGAAGCCCTGCCAGCGGACGCCGAAGTAGTCGTTGGCGCCGGCGGGGTTGGTGGGGGAGCCGGGCCGCGAGGGCACGAGGGCGCTGGCGAAGCCGCCGGCGAAGTTGAAGACGCTGCCGAAGGTTGTCAGGTCGTTTCGGCGCCCAAGCTCGGGAATCGGGGGCGCGTCGGTCGGGGGCCAGGTGTTGTTCACGGTCTGGGTGTTCGCGAAGTCGTAGTAGGTGCCGCGGAGCCCCATGATCGGCAGGCCGGCGGCGCCGGGCACGCTGTTGGCCGTCTGGCGCAGGAGGAACCAGTATTCGGGGTTGACCGCTCCTTGGATGGTCGGGTCGCCCACGAGCCCGGGAGCCGAGCCGAAGGCCTGGGCCTGGAGAGTCGTGGAGTAGGTCTGGAGTTGCGCGACGGGCGTGACGCTGTAGGCGACCGGCGCCCAGTCCACCGTGAAGCCGTTCGACGCATCGGCCGGGTTCCGTGTGGACGAGAGAATGAGGTTGGTGGTGCCGCCACGGCCGATCTCGACGCCCGAGCCGCCCGTGCCCTCGTACTGGTAGAACTCGAAGGGGTACAGGCCGGCCGCCGGGAAGTAGGCGTAGCCGTAGTTCGCCGTGCCGCCCGGGGTGGCGCCGCTGCCGGGCCGGCGGACGATGATCTGGTTGCCGATGCGCAGATGGAACCCGTCGTCGCTGCCCACCGTGAACGCACGCGTGCCGGGCGCATCAATGTAGACGAGGCCGTTGATGCGGGTGACGAAGTTGTCGTCGGGCTTCGCCGCCACGAGGTTGTAGGCGGCGTCGCGGTTGTCGATCGGGTATGCGGTGTTGGTGCCCCAGTTGCCGCCGAAGGCCCCTTGGGGGTCCACCATGTCCATGTTGGTTCGGTTGGCCACCACACCGACGTTGAAGTTCGTGGCCACGCCGTTCTGGACCACCTTGTCGGCGAAGAAGGTGTACGAGTTGTCGGCACTGGCCGGGTTCGCTCCGCCGTGGCTGGTCGGGTAGGCCTGCTGCACGCGGAAACCGTCGGGCGCGCCCTGGATGGCGCCGGTGTAGACGCCCAGCCCGGACGGGTTGGCCCCGGCCTCGCTGGGGGCTGGAACACCAGAGGGCCGCTGGTAGACGGGGTAATTCACGTCGCTGCCGAGGATCTGGAAGGTCGTGGAATCCCAGGAGTAGAGCGCCCCGGCGGCCGAGCTGATTTCGAGGCCACCGGCGCCGCCGCGGTTTGCCCAGACCAGTTCGATCGGGTAGTAGCCGGCCTGAGGGAAGGTCATCTGGGCCAGGTAAGGCGGGTTGCCGACGGCGGCCTCCGTTCGGGCGAACTCGACGTCGCCAACCTTGAAGTAGAAGCGGTCGTCGCCGCTCAGGGCGAAGGTGCGCTGGTAGCCCGCACTCGGCGCGTAGACGTAGCCGGCGAGCCGGACGGCGTAGTCTTCGGGGTTGGGGCTCGAGTTGCTGTGCTGGTCGCCGGGGAGATAGCCGGCGGGGTTCGCGTAGTTGCCCGCGGTGTCGAGGTGAGCGGTGCCAAGCGACGTGACCTGGGAGACGCTGTGGTTCGCTTGACCGGGCCGCAGGGTGAGCGCCGTGTCCACCAGGCCGAGGTTGTCGAGGTTGTTGTCCACCCGCACGATATGGGCGGAGAGGCCCTGGGGCTGCTGGATGCTGCCCACGGGGGTGCCGAAGACTGTCCACACACCTTGGGTCAGCGTGGCCTCCCCCTGGAAGTAGCCTCGGGTGAGCACCGTGCCGTCGTCCTCGCTCCAGCCCCAGATGGCCTGGGCGCCGGGCGCGTGGCCCGAGGGCGATGGGCTGGGGGCGCCGACGTTGTATTCTGCGACGTTGACCGACTGGATGTTGCCCCAGGGGTCGCTGAGCATGGTCCACGTGGCGGCGTTGGTGGTGAGGTACTGGTTGCCGGTCTGCGAGAAGATCCAGCCGGGGGGTGCCGTGAAGGATGCTTCGAGCCAGGGCGAGTTGGGGGGCGCTCCGGCGCCCACGATGCCGCTGGCGTCTATGTGGATGTATTGCAGGGTGTTCTCGAGCATTGGGATGCTGCCGCTCTGCGTGGCCGGGTTGGCGGCCGTGGGGCCTGCGAACACGGTGCCCGCCACGCCGGGCGAGGAGGAGAGGTAGCTGGTCACCGAGGCATTGCCCGAGGCCGAGCCGGCCTGGATCCTGTAGTTCACGAATTGCATGGGCGCCGTGTAGCGGGTCACGGACCAGCCGGAGACGCCGTCGGTGAGGAGGCCGAGAGTGCCGGTGACGGTGCCGGGGCTCATGCCGATCTCGAGGCCGTCGCCGCCGGCGTTCTCCCACTGCGACACGGCGATGGTGGTGGCCAGGGGGGCGCCGAGCGTGAAGGTGCCGCCCGTCCAGGCGATCCCACGGCCCGCCTCGAACCGCACGTTGTCGGTGCCCACGCCGCCGACGCCGGTGTTGTTGTATACGCTGGTGAATGTGATGCCGGGGATGACGAGGTGGCCCCCGTCGTCGCTCGCGAAGCCGACGGTCCAGGTGCCAGCGGGGATGATAAGGTCAGCGGTGGCTCTCAGGGCGAAGGTGTCGGTCGAGTTCACGTTGCTGGGGTAGACCTGGTTGAAGGCGTAGCCCCCCCCCGTGCCCCAGTCGGGCGTTGTGTAGCCGAGCGTGCGATCGAGCGTAGCCGTCCAGGCGCCGTAGGGGCCACCGATGGGGCTGCTGAGGAGTGTGAGAGCGTTGGTGGTGTTGTCTATGTTTCCCGTCGTATCAATCATGCGCAGGTCCCAGCCGGGATAGGGCCCGGCGTGGGCGGCGCTGAAGGCCAGGAGCACGGTGATGGCGAGAAGGCCAACACAGGCGATTGATGGGCGGACTCTCATTGGGGATTCCCCTGTTCAGTGCCTCTGCCCGCCGGGGGTGGGCGAGAGCGATCCGGCCACTATGGGGAGCAACAGGCATAGGTTTGCATAGCAAAGAGCGTGCCAGCCGCAGCGGATGGACTCACCCAGATTTCGCCGTCACGTAACGAACACGTTGCTGGTCACTTGCGATTTCTATCGGTCAGCTTGCCCGGATCGGCCTCCAGGCTCGGAGTCCGCTGTCCCATACAGCAAGAACTATACGTCCGGCAGGGCACGCTCGCCCCTTGTCTTTGGGGCAGTGGGACATGCAGGGCGGAAGGTGCAACGCAGGCGTCCCGTCTGAATCGGTGGAACGGGGTATCGGATGTCCGAACTATCAGACAGCACAGATGCCCCGCCCCAGCCACGCGCGCCGGATGTGGGTTGTTCGTGGTTTGGCGGTCCTGCCTCGGCTTGTCGGTGCAGGGGGTGGGCGTGCCCTCTCGTTGCTGACCTGGGGGTTCCTGGGGAGGGCACTGCCGAGCGTCTGGGGCGCGCACACTGCCCATACTTGCTCAACCCTGTGAGGGGGGAAGTGAGCAAGTATGGACAGAAGGGCGAGGATCGGCGATCCTCGCGGTTCCGGCCATTCCTGTTCATCTGCGGGATGAGCAAGTATGGGGCCGGGAATGGCTGTGGGCGTAAGGCATTGATACATATATGGTTATGGCGAGGCTTCGCCGGCGCCGCAGCCCGCGTCGCACGCTCCCCAGCGGCTGCCGCGTCGGGATCGCCAAACCCTGATCGCCTGGATGTAGACGGTGGACGCGAGCGGGCGGACGGGAGGGGCCCATCCGCCCGCTTGATGGGGACTGGCGCTCAGCGGCGGTTGCGCCGGCGGCGCGTGGCGGCGCCCAGCAGGCCCCCGGCCAGGAGCAGCAGCGTGCCCGGCTCGGGGACAAAGGTGAACGTGCCCTCGTAGTAGGCCGTGAGGCCGGCGATCTGGGTGACCAGCCGCAGCGTCTGGGTCGAGCCGAAGTCGAACGTCATCAGGTCGGCGAAGTTGGCCAGATCGCCCACGGCGCCGCTGCCGTAGGCAAGGACTTCCCAGCCCTGGATGTTGATGAAGTACTCGGCGGGGATGTTGGCGAAGGCGCCGCCCTCCGGCATCATCCACTGGAACGTGGCCGTTTCGCCGCCGCTCCACTCGCGCGAGCGGAACTCGACCCAGTGCAGCCCCGCCGTGAGGAAGACGTTGTTCCATTGCATCCAGTTCGACCAGACGACGGGCTGGCCAGCGGGCGATTCGCCGGGGCCGAAGGCCAGGTCGCCGTTGAGGTCTATGAACATCCAGGCGCGGTCGTCGGCCTGCATCTGGAAGCTGTAGTTGCCGGTGCGGGGGATGTTGATGAAGCCCTGCCAGCGGACGCCGAAGTAGTCGTTGGCGCCGGCGGGGTTGGTGGGGGAGCCGGGCCGCGAGACCACGAAGGCGCTGGCGAAACCGGCGGCGAAGTTGAAGACGCTGCCGGGGGCGTTCAGGTCGTTGCGGTACCCCAGCACGGGGATCGGCGGGGCGTCGGTGGGGGGCCAGGTGTTGTCCACGGTCTGGTTGAACGCGAAGTCGTAGTAGGTGCCGCGGAGGCCCTGGATCGGCAGGCCGGCGGCGCCGGGCACGCTGTTGGGCGTCTGGCGCAGGAGGAACCACTGCTCGGGGTTCACGGCCGCGCCGAGGCCGGGCACGTCGCCGAAGGCCTGGGCCTGGAGCGTGGTGGAGTAGACCTGAAGTTTGGCGACGGGCGCGACGCTGTAGGCGATGGCGCTCCAGTCGGTCGAGAAGCCGTTGGAGGCATCGGCGGGGTTGCGTGTGATGGGCAGGATCAGGTTGGTGGTGCCGCCCTGGCCGAGTTCGAGGCCGGCGCCGCCGGTGCCCTGGTAGTGGTAGAACTCGAAGGGGTAGAGGCCGGCTTCGGGGAAATAGCCGTAGACGTAGTTGGCGGTGCCGGCGGGGATGCCGCGGCCGCCGGTGATGCGCCCCAGGACCTGGTTGCCGATGCGCAGGTAGAAGCCGTCGTCGGTGCCCACGGTGAAGGCGCGGGTGCCGGGCTCGTCTATGTAGAGGAGGCCGTTGATGCGGGTGACGAAGTTGTTGTTGGCCACGTTGGCCGACCCGTAGGTGTTGGTGGCAGGGTTGTAGGTGGTGTTGAAGTTGTCGATGGGGAAGGGGTCGGTGGGCGAGAAGTTGCCGGCGGCGGCCTGGTTGGTGTCGTGCATGTCGAGGCGGGTGCGGAGGGCGACGACGCCGCCGAGGTTGTATTGGGTGGGGTCGCCGTTGGCGATGGCCTTGTCGGCGAAGAAGGCCAGGGCGGCCGCGGCGTCGCCGGGGTTGGCGCCGCCGTGGCTGGCGGGGTAGGCCTGGTGGACACGGAAGCCGTCGGGCCTGCCCTCGACGCCGCCGGCGTAGACGGCGCCGCCGACGGTGTTGGCCCCTGCCGAGGCGGGGTTGGGCACTCCGCTGGGCCGCTGGTAGACGGGGTAGTTGGGGTCGGTGCCCAGGATGGCGAAGGTGGCGGCGCTCCAGGTCGTCTGGAAGCCGTCCATCGAGCTGATTTCGAGGTTGCCGGCGCCGCCGCGGTTGGCCCACACGAGTTCGATGGGGTAGTAGCCGGCCTGGGGGAAGGTCATCTGGGCGAGCATGGGCGGGGCGCCGACGACGGCCTCGGAGCGGGCGAACTCGACGTCGCCGACCTTGAAGTAGAAGCGGTCGTCGCCGCCGACGGCGAAGGTGCGGACATAGCCGTCGCTGGGCGCGTAGACGTAGCCGGCGAGGCGAACCGCGTAGTCCTCGCCGGGCGCGTCGGCGGCGGTGTTGTGCGCGCCGGGGAGGAAGCCGGCGGGGTTGGTATAGTTGCCCCGGCCGGTGGTGTTGCTGGTCTCGAGGTCGGCGCGGCTCACGGCGGTGACCTGGGAGACGTTGTGGTTGTTCTGGTTGGGCAGGAGGGCGAGGGCGTTGTCGGTGTCGGTGAGGTTATTGAGGTCGCCGTTCACGCGCACGATGTGGGCGGAGAGGCCCTGGGGCTGCTGAATGCTGTCGAGCCGCCCGCCGATGACGGACCAGGCGCCCTGGATGACGGTGGCGCCGGTGCTGAAGTAGGTGGGGGTGTAGGCGTCGCCGGTGTTCTCGTCCTGGCCCCAGATGGCCTGGGTGCCGGGGGCGTGGCCGGTGAGGGCGGGGTTCGGCGAGCCGACGCTGTAGGGGGCGAGGGTGACCTGCTGGATGTTGCCCCAGGGGTCGCTCAGGGTGCTCCAGGTGGCGGCGTTGGTGGTGAGGTACTGGGTGCCGGTTTCCTGGAAGATGTAGCCCATGGGGGTGGTGAAGGTGGCGGCCATGTAGGGGGCCGAGCCGGCGGCCGAGCCGGTGCCGGCGGCTTTGATGTGCAGGAAGTCGAGCGCGCCCTCGCGCAGGGTGACGCTGCCGGTGACGGTGACGGACGGGCTGCCGGTGCCGGTGCCGGCGAACTGGTTGCCGACCACCGTGTCGAGCTCGGCCACGTAGGCGTCCACGCTGGCGTTGCCGGTCTGCGTGGCGGCGGTGATGCGGTAGGTGACGGGCACGCCCAGGAGCTGGAGGAACTGGGGCGGGTCGAGCACCTGGGGGGTGAAGCGCACCTCGTCGAGGTAGGTGCCGGCCGGCCAGCCGCTGCCGGCGCCCATCAGGAAGTCGGCCACGATCGCCGTGACGTCCGACGAGTTGCCGTTGAGGGTGCCGGTGTAGGCGTTGACGTAGTTGCGGTAGAGGCGGATCTGCTTGGTCGCGCTGTCGTAGGTGACGGCGGTGTGGTTCCACACGCCGGTGCCCAGGGCGCCGCCGCCCACGACCTGGTTCTGCGCCGCCGCGGAGTCGAAGCGCGTGCGCAGGGCCTCGTTCGGGTCAATGTCCAGTTGCCAGCCCAGCGGCGTGGCGTTGCGGTGGCTCACGAAGGCCGGGTAGCCGCCCTGGTCGCCGCCGATGCGCAGGAAGGCCTCGACGGTGAAGTTGCCGGCCTGGAGGGCGGGGTCGCTGAGGACACGGACGGCGCCGGGGGCCATGTTGAGCGAGGAGGTGTTGACGTAGGTGGTGCCGCTGATGGGGTCGTAAATGCGGCGGGAGGGGACGTAGCTGGAGTAGCTGGCGCTGGATTCGCCGACGCCGTCGAGGAACCCGGGGTTGAGGGTGTTGACCACGGTGCCCACGGGGGTGCCGTGGGCGCCCTCGAAGCGCCACAGGCCGGTGGGGGTGATGGCCCCGCTGACGATGGTGGTGGGCGATGCGCCGGCGGCGATGCTGGCGATCTCGGCGGGGCTGAGGGCGTGGTCGAAGAAGGCGGCCTCGTCAATCCGCCCGTTCATCGGCCAGCGATAGGTGCCGGCGCCGGGGTTCGCGTTGCCGATGGTCCAGGTGCCCGTGCCGTAGTTGTAGGGGGCGCCAGGCGTCCAGTTCACCGTGGGGCCGGCCACGCCGTTCACGTAAATGGTCATGGTGCCCGCCTGGGGGTTCACGACGGCGGCGGTGTGGGTCCAGGCAGCGGGAGCGGCGGTGCCGGTGGACTGTGCGGCGTACGAGGTGGGGCCGGTGGCGAGCCAGCCTTCGCCCTGGACCTTCTGGGCGTTGGCGCCGGCGTTGGCGCCCAGGTAGCGGAGGCCCGAGTGGTAGCCCGCCTTGTTGATGATGCCGTAGTGGGCCGTGTTGGCGTCGGCGGCCCCTGCGGGCGGAACCATGTTGGGGTTGATCCAGGCCATGATGGTGTAGGGGTTGGCCTGGAGGGCGTTGAGGCGGCCGGTGACGGGCAGGCGCAGGTAGTCGTCGCCGCCATCGAAGTCGCCCGCGCCGGCCGTATAGCCGCCGGCGTTGTAGGCTACGCCGGAGTTGGTGGCGGTGTAGTAGCCCGAGGCGGCCCAGGGGCCATAGTCGCGGCCCAGGTTGCCTGAGTCGTCGAACTTGTAGTAGGCCACGAGGCTGGCACTTGCAGGGGTGGCCAGGAGGATAAGCGCAAGGAGGGTGAGAACTGGAAGCATGCTGCGCAGGCCGCGCATCCGGGGGTCTCCTTCCAGAGCAATCGGGGTCAGCTAGCAGCGCCGCGGAGCGGCTCGCAACAGGGGAGCCCAGGCTTCGCAACGCGCAGGTAGTCTTAGTTTAGCAATTTCCGTGCCGCTAATGCCATAGGCGTGGGCAATTCTATCTCTTAGGAAATCTGGCACTTACGTTCGCCGTGCGTGGATACAGGATAGCTCGGTTTCGGCTTTATCAGACAGACCGAAGCATCGGAGGTGGCCTCGCCGTCACGCGCAGTGCGACGCAATCGCTGTTAGTCCTTTGCTGGGTGCGGCTTATGGCTAGACGGCTTCGGGATCTGCGCCTTCTGGGCCTTGTCGGCGCTGCCTGACTCCTGTTTGCAGTAACGGACAGGTTTGTGCCCGTGCACGGGCCGCCCGAGCCCGCCTCTGAGCGACGCTAGCGGTGGCGGAGAGCCCGCCCAGCCGCGGGGGCAGAACGGCGAAGGGGCGAGTGGCGACACCACCCGCCCCTTCCGCTCGATGGAACAGCGCCGGCGGTTCAGCGACGATTGCGCCGCCGGCGTGTGGCTGCGGCCAGCAGGCCCCCAGCCAGGAGCAGCATCGTGCCCGGCTCGGGGACGAAGAGGAAGGTGCCTTCGTAGACCGCTGTGAGGCCGGCAATGTCCACCTGGAGCCGCAGGGTCTCGGTGGTGCCGAAGTCAAACGTCATCATGTCTTCGAAGGCCAGCAGGTTGCCGATGTCGTCGAACGCGCCGCTGGCGATGAGCTCCCAGGTGCCGGCGGGCCAGATCCAGGAGAAGGCGCTGCCGGGGATGAAGGACAGGCCGGGATCGGTGGGTCCCTGCCACTGGAGCTGCGTCCACTCGCCGCCGCCGCCCTCGACGGAGCGGAACTCCACGCGGCGGAGGCCCGGGGAGGGGATGTTGACGCCGTTCCAGATCACGGTCCAGGCCTGGTTCCCGGGGGCCGCCTCGCCGGGCTCGAAGATGTGGTAGCCAGGACCGGGGATGTCGTAGTCCCCGTCAATATCTATGAAAATCCACGAGATATCGTCGGTGTCCATTCGGAAGTTCCAGTTGCCGGCGCTGGGGAAGTTGAGGTAGCCGATCCATCGGGCGCCGATGTTGTCGCCCTGGGTGTTCGTCTGGAAGCCATAGCCCGCGCCGTCGGGGATGTTGAAGACCGTGTAGGGCGAGGGCGGGACGAAGAACATCTCCTGGGCGATGACGGGCCAGGTGTCGTCCCAGGGGTTGCCGTTGGTTCGGTTGTACTTGATGCCCATGAGGCCGGGGACCACCTGGTCCACCTGGCGCTGCCTGAAGAGCTGCCACTTTTCGGGGTTGACGGTGAGGTTGCCGAGGGCGGGGACGAGGCCGAATGCCTTGCCTTTGATGGTGAGGACCTCCGCCTGGAGCTCGGCCACAGGGGTGACGGCGTAGGCGAAACCTGTCCAGTCGGGGGTGTAGCCGTTGCCTGCCGGGTTACGGGTGGAGGGCAGGATGAGGCTGGTGTTGCCGCCGAAGGAGATTTCGATGCCCGAGCCGCCGCCGCCCTCGTGATGGTAGAATTCGAGGGGGTAGAGGCCGGCCTGGGCGAAGCTGGCGTACATGTAGTTGGCCGTGCCGCTGTTCAGGCCGCGGCCGCCATCGAAGCGGCCCAGCACCTGGTTGCCCACGCGGAGGTAGAAGCTGTCGTCGGTGCCCACGGCCACGCCGTAGGTGCCGGGGGCGGGGATGTAGACAAGGCCGTTGATTCGGGTGGCGTAGTTGTCGTCGTCGGCGGCCGTGTTGGCGGGCAGGGGGTTGTTGTAGTTGAAGTTGCCCGTGCCGCCGGAATCGTGGAAGTCCGTGATGGGCGTCACAGCGACGCCGCCGACGTTGTAGAGCGTGGTGTTGCCGTTCTGGATGATCTTGTCGGCGTAGTAGGCGATGGACTGGCTGACATTGCCCATGGCGACGCCAGGGAATGCCTGCTGCACGCGGAAGCCGTCGGCCGCCGGGGTGATGGCGCCAGTGTAGACGGCGCCGGTGAGGTCGTTGGCGCCGACGTTGGCCATGTTGCCCAGGGCGGCGGGGTTTTGGAAGACGGGCAGCGCGCCGGTGCCGAGGACGCTGAAGGTGCCCGTGCTGAAGGTGGACTGGATGCCTGGGGCGTAGCTGATCTCCCAGCCGCCGGCGCCGTCGCGGTTGCCCCAGACGAGCGACAGGGGGTAGTAGCCGGGCGTGGGGAAGATCATGGGGGCGAGGATGGGCGAGGCGCCGACAACGGATTCGCTGCGGGCGAACTCGATGCCGCCGACGTTGAAGTAGAAGCGGTTGTCGCCGCTGACGGCGAAGGTCCAGGTCTCGTTAGGGGAGGTGGTCTGGATGTAGGCGGTGACGCGCATCGCGTAGTCTTCGGGATTGGCGCCGCCGCTGTGCTGGTCGCCGGGCAGGAAGCCCACGGGGGTGCCGAAGTTGCCCTCGGTGTCGAAGTCGGCGCGGGCGAGTCCGTTCGCGCCGACGAAGGCCTGCGAGACGCTGTGGTTGGGCTGGTTCTTGCGCAGGTTGAGGGCGGCGTCCACCTGGCTGAGATTGTCGAGGTTGCTGTCCACCCGCACGATGTGGGCGGAGAGGCCGGCGGGCTGATTCACGCCTTGGTCAGGCGGCTGGATGACGGACCAGGCCCCCTGGGTGATGGTGGCGGCGGCTTCCCAGTACTCGCGCGTCAGGGCGTTGCCCTGGTCGTCCCACGCCCAGATGGCTTGAGCGCCGGGCGCGTGGCCCGAGGAGGGGGGGCTGGGGGCGGCGATGTTGTAGGGGGTGAGGGTGAGGGTCTGGACGTTCCCCCACGGGTCGCTCAGGGGCGTCCACGTGGCGGCGTTTGTGGTAAGGTACTGATTCCCCGTTTGCGTGAAGATCCACCCCACGGGGGCCGTGAGGGTGACCTCGAGCCACGGGGAGTTCGGCGGGCTGCCGGCGCCCGGAACGCCGCTGGCGTCAATGTGGACGTATTGCAGCGTGTTCTCGGGCATATTGAACACGCCGGTGGCGGTGGCGGGATTGCCCGCCACCGGGCCCATGAACTGGGTGCCTGCGGCAGCCTGGGAGCTCGACAGGTAGCCGGTGACCGAGGCATTGCCCGAGGCGGAGCCGCCCTGGATTCGGTAGGTGACAGGCTGGGTGGGCGCGACGTTGCCCGTGATGGACCAGCCATTGAGGCCATTCACCAGCAGTGGCAGCACACCGGTCACGGTGCCGGAAGCCATGCCGATCTCGAGGGAGTCGCCGCCGCCGCCCTCGAACATGAAAACATCCATGGTCGTCGAGAGGGGGGCCGCGAGGGTGAACGTACCGCCCGTCCAGGTGTGGCCACGCCACTGATTGGAGCTCACCGTGTTGTTGCCGGGCTCTGCCGGCCAGCCAGCGTCATAGTAGGTGCCGTAGCGGGTGGTGAAGACTACGGAGGGGTCGTTGATGCGGAGCATGCCGCCGTCGTCGCTGCCCCAGCCAACGGTCCACGTGCCTGCGGGGATTGTGACATCGGCCGAAGCCTTGAGCATGAAGGAGTCGGTGGAGTTGGTGCCGCTGGGATAGAGGCTGTTGATGCCATAGTTGCCGCCGGTGCCCCAGTCGGGGCTGCTGTAATGGACCCGGTTGTCAAAGGTCACGGTGAGGCCGCCAGGATATGGCCCTCCAATGGCGCTGTCGCCGTAGGGCACAGTGTCCGGCAGGGCGTTCGGGTTGCTCGTCACGTCAATCATCCGCAGGTCCCAACCCGGGTAGGGTCCGGCCTGAGCGGAGGGTCCGAGGACCGCGATGGCGAAGAGAATGGCGAGAGCGACGAGGCGAGAGGATCTCATGGTGCTGTTACTCCTTCTGGGGCGTCCGGCTGCACATGCATCGCTGTGGCAACCTTGTTCTTACAACAGCGAGCTTTACGAAAGCAAATAGCATGCCACTTTACCAGCCGTCGTCAGCCGCATTTGGCAGTGCCATTACTTATTATTCCGCAAGGGTTTACGCAGTAATGATCGTTCGGACTTGACGGCCTCCTGGTCGCCTCGCTTCGCTCATGTTGACGCCCGGCAGCGTCCGGCCGTTCGCATGGCCAGAGCCGGTTCGTTTCTATTTGATAAATAGATACTTATGGCGCGTTGCACCCCATCAACATGCAAGTGCGAGCTGTCAACATGTTGGGGGAAGCTGCAAGCCCCACCGGATGCCTCGCCAGACGCCGCCGCCGAGGCTGGTGTCGGTTCGCATGTCGCCGCCCAGCAGGGCCTTGACCCGGGAGACCGAGAGCGCGAGAATAGGCGTGGCGTTGTCTCTATGACCAGGGCATTGCACGAAGGGCCGGGCCATGCTCACGGATAACATTCTGGACCTGATTGGCAACACGCCGCTGCTGCGGCTGAAGGGGGAGCGAATCTTCGCGAAGGCGGAGTATCTGAACCCCGGGGGCAGCATCAAGGACCGCGTGGCGCGCGCGATGATCGAGGGGGCGGAGCGCGACGGGCGGCTGAAGCGCAACTCGATCATCGTCGAGCCCACCTCGGGCAACACGGGCATCGGGGTGGCGCTGGTGGGCCGCCTCAAGGGCTACAGGGTGCGCATCGTGATGCCTGAGGGGATGAGCGAGGAGCGCAAGAAGCTCATCAAGGCCCTGGGGGCGGAGCTGATTCTCACGCCCGACCGCGAGAGCATCGCCGGCGCCGTGCGGCGGGTGCAGGAGATGGCTGCGAACGACCCGCGCGTCTTCGTGCCGCAGCAGTTCGAGAACCCCGACAACCCGCGCTGCCACTACGAGGAGACGGCGACCGAGTTGTGGCGCCAGATGACGGGCGACATCGCGTGTTTCGTGGCGGGCGTGGGCAGCGGCGGCACGCTTCAGGGGGTGGGCAGGTTCCTCCGCGAGCACAGGCCGGGCACGCGCATCGTGGCGGTGGAGCCGAAGGGGGTGTCGGCGATCCTGGGCCACGAGCCGGGCCTGCACCAGATTCAGGGGATCGGCGACGGCTTCATCCCGGCCGTGCTGGATGTGAAGCTCATTGACGAGGTGGTGGAGGTGACCGACGAGGACGCCATCGAGACGACACGCGAGCTGGGCCGCGATTTCGGGCTGCTGGTGGGCATTTCGTCGGGGGCCAACGTGTGGGGGGCGCGCCAGCTCGCCCGCAGGGTGAAGGGCAACATCGCCACCGTGCTGCCCGACCGGGCCGAACGCTACTTCAGCACGGCGCTGCTGTGAGAAATGGCTGATTTGCGGGGGAGGAAGCCCTCCTTGGGAAGAGGGGCTTCCTCCCCCACGCGGCTCCCTCCATCGCAAGAACTCCCGGGCTAGTCGAGCAGCGTGTCGTCGTGGGAGTAGGGCGGCGCGCAGCAGCAGAGGAAGACGAGCGGCTCAGCCCCCGTGTTGGCGAGGGTGTGCCGGGCGCCGGGCGGGATGAGGATGGCGTCGAGGGGGCCGACGTCGCGCGCCTCGCCGCCGACCTCCATGCGCCCCCGCCCGCGGAGGACGTAGTAGATCTCTTCGGTTCGCGGATGGCGGTGCGGCTGGGTGGCGCCGCCGGGGGGCACGGTGGCCTCGGCGAGGCTCTGGCGGGCCGCCGACGAGTTGGTGCGGTCGAGCAGCGAGCGAATGGTCGAGCCGTCTTTGGTGAGGAAGGGCGGGCTCTGGTTCCGGTTCACCACTTCCATGGGGCTTCGCCTACTTGCCGGCGCGTGGGGCGAAGCGCTGGAGTTCGGCGTCGGCGGCCTTGCCCAGGGCCGCGGCGGCCTCGGCGGGACTCGCCCGGCCGGTGACCACGCGGGTCAAGGCGTCCTTGATGAGTTCGCGCACAGCCTGCCAGCCGGCCACGTTGGGTTCGGCGACGCCGAAGGGGATGGTGTCGAAGGCGGCGCGGTAGCGCGGCCCTTTGGCGAAGTAGGCCTGGAGGGCCGCCGTGTCGGCCGCCGAGCGGCGCACGGGCAGGTAGCCGGTCTTCACCGACCACTCGGCGGTGACCTCGGGCGAGATGAAGAACTTGATGAACTCCCAGGCGCCGCGCTGGCGCTCGGGGTTGGACTTGAAGATAAGGATGTTGCCGCCGTAGAGGACGGTGAGCTTGGGCCGCCCCTCGCCCACGGGCGGACAGGCCATGGCCCAGGCGAACTTGTCGCGGCCGTCGGGCGTGAGGAGGTCGGCGTCCATGTACGAGCGCGAGGTGCTCGAGCGCAGGATGAAGGCCACCTCGCCGCCGGAGAAGCGGGTGCGGTCGTCGTCGCTGCCCATGGCGATCACGGTGGCGAGGCCCTCGCGCACAAGGGTGTCGAGGAGGGTGAGGGCCTGGACCGCCTCGGGGCCGTCGAGGTGGCTGCGGCGGTCGGCGATGGTGGCCAGCTTGCCGCCGAGGGAGAGGACCATGCTGTCGAAGGAGGAGGGGTCGCGCGAGTAGGCGAAGGCGGGGCGGCCCGTCTTGGCCTTCACCTTGCGGCATTGCTCGACGAACTCGGTCCACGTCTCGGGCAGCTTCTCGATGCCGGCCGAGCGCAGGAGGTCGGTGTTGGCGTAGAGCATGAGCAGGCTCTTGGTGAAGGGGAACGAGAGGAGCTGGCCGCCGAACTCCTCGTAGCGGTTGGCCTGGAGGAAGGAGGGGAAGATGTCGTCCTGCTCGGCCTTCGAGAGGCCGTAGTCGGCGTGGCCGAGGTAGTCGTCGAGGGGGAGGACGACCTTGGCCTCCATGAACTCGGCGACCATGCTCTCGTAGGCCACGCACAGGTCGGGCAGTTTGCCGCCCTGGATGGTGGCGCGGGCTTTCTGGAAGAGGGTGGTGTAGGAGCCGAGGTTGTGCAGTTTCACCGCGTAGGTGGCGTTGGCCGCGTTGAAGCGCTCGACGATGGCCTTGAGCGCGTCCTCGTTCTGCTGCTTCTGGGCGTGCCACATGGTGAGGACGGTCTTGCCCGAGGGCGTGCCGTTGGCGCCGTTCTGGGAGTCGCCGGAGCAGCCGGCCAGGCCCGCGAGCGCGAGGGTGGGGAGGAGAAGCCGGACGCCGAGGTGTGTGGTCACTTGTTGAGGTTCTCGAGTTCCTGGGCGATGAGCTGGTACATCTTGCTGCCGGGCTCGGCGCAGGCGAGGGCGCGCTCGAAGACGGGCTTGGCGTGAGCCGGCTTGCCGGCCATCACGTAGGCCCGGCCCTGGCTGTAGGCGAGGTTGGCCTGGCGGTCGAGGTGGGCGAGGCCCTTCTTGGCGCGCTCGTTGGCGGCGTCGTAGGTGAGGGCCTGGTCGAAGTCCTTGCGCGCGGCCACGGGGTCCTTGTCGATCTTGCGGTAGCCGCTGTCGGAGAACTCGATGGAGATCTGGGGGTAGCGGGCCTTGATGGCGTCGAGGAGGCGCTGGGCGCGGCGGTTGTAGTCGTTGTTGGTGTCGGGCTCCACGCCGAGGGCCTGCTGGTAGGCGTTCTCGGCCTCGCGGTAGCTGCGTTCGTCTTCGGCCTTCTTGCCGGCGGCGAGCAGGTCTTCGATGCGGCGGGCGCGCTCGGCGATGTAGTTGAACTCGGGGAAGTTGTGCTTCTTGGCCAGTTCGTCGGCCTGGGCGGCGGCGCCGCTGGTGTAGAGCGAGGTGATCTGCTGGCGGATGGCCTCGCGGGCTTCGGCCTTCTCCATGCGGTCAATGTCGGCGATCAGGCGCTGGGCGTTGTTGTGGTAGTAGCCGGGCTGGATGCGCTTGAGGGCCTCGCGGGCGCTCTCGTAGTTCTTGGCGTTCACGGCGTCCTGGGCCTGCTTGAGGATCTGCGCCTCGTTGGCGTAGCGGCGGCAGTCTTCGGTCTCCTGGGCCACTTTGGCCCGGGCGGCCGCGTCCTCGATGAAGGGCAGCGCGTCCTGGTATTGGGCGATGGCGTCGGTCCACTTGAGCTGGGCCTTCTCGCGCTCGGCGCGGGCGAGGCGGGCTTCGGCAATGGCCTTGTTGATCCCGGCGATCTCTTTCTTGGCGAGCGTGGCGGCGTAGCGGTCGGGCGGGATCTGGTGGAGGGCGGCGCGGGCTTCGAGCATGACCTCCTCGCTGTCGCGTCCGCTCTGGAGGCGGGCCAGGGCGGCCTCGTAGAGGCCCATGGCCACGCTCTCCTTGTCAATCCAGTCGCGCTGCTCGCGGGCGAAGGCGATGGCCTTGTCGGACGGGCAACGGGTGTTCTCGAGGCTCTCGAGGTAGCGCTTGGCCTCGCTCTTGTTGAGCTTCACGAAGTCGCCGCCGGCGGCCTCGAGGAGCAGCGCGTACTGGCCGAGGAGGCGCGCGGTCTCGAAGTCGGTGCGCTTCTTGCTCGCGAGGTCGAACTGGGCGCGCGCCTTCGCGTAGTCGCCGGCCTTCAGGGCGTCGAGGCCGGTGTCCACGTCCTGCACGTACTCGGCCACGCTGAACTTGGGGCCGCCGTCCTTGGGGGGCGGGCGGCGCAGGATGACGGCGGCGAAGGTGATGACGACGACGGCGGCGATGGCGACGACGGTGACGAGGAGCCGGGTGTTGGGCCGGCGGCCTTCGGCGGGCAGGGCGGCGGCGCCCTCGGCGCCGCGGGGCGCGATCTCGACCTCGCGGCCGGTGCCGGGGTCGCGGAGGAACCAGCGGCCCTCGCGGACGACGAGCTGCGGCTGGCCGGCCTCGCCGCCCATGACGGTCTCCTGGCGCGGCACGTAGGGGGCGGGCATGAAGCTCTGGTCGGCGGGGGTCTCCTCGCCGGTGGGCTGCGCGGGGAAGTCGGTGGGCGCGGGGGGCGGCATCTGGGCGTCGAAGGGCGCGCCGCCGGCGGGCGGCGGCCCGGCCGCCGGCCCGGCCGTCGGGCCGCCGGCCATGGCGGCGCCGGGCCCCTGGGCGGTCACCACGATGTCGGCGGCGGCCGCGGTGCCGTGGCCGTAGGTGGCGGCGGCGCCCTCGGCCTCGAAGCGGAGGTCGAAGATGCCGAGCGACACGACGTCGCCGTTGTGCAGCTCGGCCCGCTCGATGCGCTGGCCGTTGACGAAGGTGCCGTGGGAGCTGCCCAGGTCGCGTACGGTCACCGACGGGCCGTCCACGTAGAACTGCGCGTGGCGGCGCGAGATGGTCTTGGACGGGATGCAGATGTGGCAGGAGGAGTGGCGCCCGATGAGGGTGGAGCCCTGCCGGAGGGGGAACGAGAGGGTCTGCCCGCCGCTCATGGCCACTAGACGCACTAGCGTTTCTCCTGCGCTTCGCGTGCCGCCCTGGCCTCTTCGTCGGCCAGGATGTCGTAGAAGCTGTTGACGACGTGGTGCTCCTCGGTCTCCGGATCGGGGAAGAGGCTCTTGAGTTCGAGGGCCTTGGCGAGGGCCTCGCGGAGCTTGCCCTGCTCGCGCAGGACGTTGATCTCGCGGGCGAGGACCTCGTAGCGGCGGTCGAGGGCCTGGCGCAGCTCGCGGGCCGTCTGCGAGGCCCAGGTGGCGTTGGCGGTTTCGCCGGGGATGGCCTCGAGGAGGCGGGCCGCCAGGTCGAGGTCCTTGGCCACCTGCCAGGTGCGCTCGTTGACCGAGCCGATGTTGATGACGATGGTCTTGGCGCGGCGGAGGATTTCGAGGGCGTAGTCGCGGCGCTCATTCACGGGCTTGTTGAGCCAGGCGAGGGGCTCGGGCTCGGGCTTGGTGTCGCGCACCAGCACCCGCAGGATCACCCAGCCGACGGGGGGGCCGTAGACGGCGATGTCGGTGGTGCCGAGCGTCTTGCCGCGCACCGAGACGAATTCGGGGAAGCGGGTCTTCTTGGCGTCGGCCACGCGCTCGTCGGTGGGGCGGCGGATCTCCTCGACGCGCAGGATGCCGCGGGTCCAGCCCTGGCGGTCGGGGGCCGGGAGGCGCGACATGTCCACCGGCAGCGCCTCGCCGGCGCGCACCAGCACGTCCAGGCGCGGCGTGCCCTGGGGCCGCACGCCCACGGCCCAGAAGGTGGCCAGGCCGACGACGACCACGGTGACCATCAGCAGCGTGTAGATGGCGGGCCAGTAGTTGCGGCGCGGCTTCGAGACAGGCAGGGCCTGGGTGGGGCCGGCGCGCGCGAAGAGCTCCTCCACGGTGAGCGGCCGCGCGAGCGCGCCCGCCTGGGGCCCCTGGGCCGAGGCCACGGCCGGCAGCGTGCTGACGGGCGGCGGAGGCGCCGCGCCCGAGTCGCCGCCCTCGAAGGTCACGCGCAACCGCAGCTCGCCCAGGCCGATCACGTCGCCCGAGGCGAGCACGTGCTTCGACACCAGCCGGTCGCCCACCCGGGTGCCGTTGTGGCTCCCCTGGTCCACCAGCACGTAGCCTGAGCCCTCCGGCTCCACGCGCGCGTGGCGGCGCGACACGCTCTTGTGGTCGAGGGCCAGCGTGTTATCGGGGGTGCGGCCGATCAGGATCGGCTGTTCGCCGTCGAAGGCGAATTGCTGGCCGCCGAGGGCCTCGCTCACCACAGTGAAACAGATCCGGGGTCGTGGCATGGTCCATCCCTGGAGCCTGGGGCGTCAAACTCCATCGCCATTGTACCAAATCTTCGCCCGGCTTTGCAACAGGGGAAACTGCCCTCGGGGCGTTCCAGCCAATCGCGTTCGCCTCAGGCCGGGAGTTGCGCTATAATTTGCAGGAAGCCGCCTCTTGGAGGACTCCTGTGTTCCCCCGCTTGCTGCACGTGCGAAGCCGCGTTGCCGCCCGGGGCGCCCTGGCGCTCGGGGCCTTGCTGGCCGCCGCCCTCCGCGTTGCGTCGGTGGCGCCAGCGGCGGGCGGCGAGGCGTCCTCGCCCGCGCAGGCTTTCGTGCGCGCGCTCGAGAGCGCCACGGCCACGCCCGAGCAGCGCGCCGAGGCCTGGAAGGCCCTCACCGAGGGCGACAAGAAGCCGCCGCGGGCCGTGGCCGAGGCGCTCGACCGGGCGCGCGAGCGCGCCTGGCAGCGCCTGGCCTCCGCCGTCGGCTCGCTCGGCTCGCTCAAGCCGCTGGCGGGCCTGCGCGGCGCCCTCGGCCCCCATCAGGCCAAGGCCCGGGACTTCGTCAACGGCAACGCCTTCAGCAAGGAGAAGCTCGACGAGGTGATGGCCCCGATCCAGAAGGCCTTCGACGAGGCGATGGCCGCGGTCGGCGAGGCCGAGAAGTACAAGGCCCTCCGCGCCAGCGTGCACGAGCTCGAGGGCTACGCGGTCCAGGCCGGCCTGCGCCACGGCTGGAGCGAGGAGCTGTGGGACCAGGAATGCGCGCTCGTCGTGGTCAACCGCTTCGCGGGCAGCCCGCGCCACTCGTCGCTCATCGAGACGAACCAGCTCGTCGGCGGCTGGATCGACCCCGGCGAGGCCGCCTGCATCGCGCGGCTGAACGTCCACCGCCTCCTCATCGGCCTGGCCCCGATGGAGATCGATCTCCGGCTCGTCATCGCCGGCAAGAAGCACAGCGAGGAGATGGTGGCGAAGAAGTACTTCGCGCACGACTCGCCCACGGAAAGCCTCAAGACCCCCTGGATGCGCGCCGGGCGCGAGCAGACCGGCTCGAATGGCGAGTGCATCGCCGGCGGCCAGAGCACCGGCGTGGGGGCCTTCACAGGCTGGTACTACTCGCAGGGCCACCACAAGATCATGATCTCGGGCGGCGCCTGCGTGGGCGTGGGGCGGGCCGGCAGCACGTGGACCCTCATGGTCGGCGGCAGCCGCATCACGAGCCCACGCACCGACAAAATGGCCACCTATGTGCGGCGCCGCTACGAGGCCGGCGAGCGGGCCGAGGCCCTCTTCGAGCTGGCCAAGTGGTGCGCCAGCGTGCAGCTTCTCACCCAGGCGCAGGATGAGCTGGAGCGCGTGGTCGCCCTCGACCCCAACCACGAGGCCGCCAAGAAGGCCCTCGAGCGCCTCCGCGCCCGCAAGCCGTGAGGCCGCCTACAACAGCCCGGCAATCTCCCCTACCCGCTCGATCAGGAACTGGAGACGCTCGATCAGGTAGGCCATGCGGGTCATCACCGTGTTGCTGAACATGGCGCCCAGGCAGACCATGATCATCAGGCGGCCGAAGCGCATGGGCCGCTGGAGCAGCGGGTGATCGCTGCGCACCGAGAAGAAGAAGTAGAGCAGCGTGGCGAGCAGGCCGGCGAGGAAGATGAGGTTGCTGGCGCAGGCGGCCAGAGAGGCCATCGAGAAGCCCACGGGGCCGGCGAAGGGGTTCAGCGGCTTCAGGCTCGCGCCGATCTGCGGCAGGATGAGGAGAATCTGGCCCTTGAAGGCCAGGCCGGCCGCCACGCCGAGGAAGAGGCCGCTGACGAGGCGGCTCGCCCAGAACCAGCGCTTGGAGAGCTGGAAGTACCACAACGACCCCGGCACGAGGGCGAGGAGCCACAGGGCGCCCGTCCACGCCGCGCGGCCGGCCAGCGCTTCGCGGATGGGCGTGAGCCACATCGGGTAGAGCACCTGCTGCCAGGCCACCACGATGCCGATGCCCACCGAGGCGCCGAGGGCCGCCTGCTGCACGAGGCGGTAGAACGGGTTGTCCTTCGCCAGGTAGCTGAAGACCACCAGGGTGACAAAGGCTCCGATCCAGAGGGCCAGCGGGTCGGTCATGGGCTCTTCCTCCGCTGGCGACGGGAGGCCCAGAAGCCCAGGTTGCCGAGCAGGGCGGCGAGGATGATGGCGCAGTTGCCGAAGGAGCCGGCGGTGATGAGGGTGGTGCCCTCGGCGAGGTGCTGGTTGAGCGCCTCGTACTCGGCGGCGCCGCGATTGCCCACGAGCATGCCGCAGAGCTGCCCGCTGTCTATGTAGGTCGAGTAATAGGGCGACATGATGCTCATGCAGCCGAAGGCCACAGGCAGCTTGAACTGGCCGTTGGCGAAGCTGATCCACTCGGGGTTGGGCGAGTAGGTGATGCAGTAGACGAGGTGGATGTCCTTGTGCGAGCGCACGCGCTGCATCAGAGGCAGGTCGGCGGCGGGCGTGCCGGCGGCGTCGGTGGGGCGCACGTTGTGGAAGTCGCGGCACAGGCCGTCAATCACCGCGCCCAGGCTGGTGCCGGCCTGCACATAGCCGGCGTTCACCCAGTCGCGGCCGTAGACGTAGCCCGCCTCCTCGGCGATGGGGCGGATGACCCTGTCGGCGAACTCGGGGGCGAACACGGTGATGGCGACCGAGGTGACGACGAACTTGATGCGCCGGCGGCACAGGTGACGCACGACGCAGCCGAGTTGGGCGTAGTTCTCGGCCCGCGAGCCCTGGTCCCAGCTCGAGTCGATCCACACCACCTTGTCGGGCGGGCAGGCCTCGATGGCCTCGTAGAGGCCGCGCGTGGCGGGCGAGGTGAAGGCCGAGGGCATGTGCAGCCCTGTCCACAGCAACGGCACCACGAGCACGATCACCGTGGCCAGGTAGAGCCAGCGGCGGTCGAGGGAGTGCAGCTTTGCGAGCCAGCGAATCATCGCCTGGTTCCTATCCCCAGCCAGTGGCGCAGGCCGGTGGCGAAGGCGCCGCCGCAGGCGCCGATGAGCACGGCCCGCTGCACGGCGGCGTTGGGCACCATGGTAATCCACTGCGCGAGCGAGCGGAGCTGGAGCGTGTCGGGCAGCGCGTAGGTGATCCAGTCGCCCAGCGGCACCTGGCCGAGCAGCACGATCACGGCCGAGGCCATCATGATGCCCGAGTCGAGGTTGTTCACGCGGAAGGCCCGGTAGGCCGCCGAGACGAGGTAGAAGGAGAGAATGGCCATGCTCGTGGTGCCGAATGCGAAGAGCAGACCGAAGAAGAGCGCGTCGTACACTCTCGTGGCGAAGCCCCTGGCCGCTTCGTCCCTCAGCGCCGTCGCCAGCAGGCCCAGCGCGAGGAAGAGCAGGAACACGGCGCTCTGCGCCCAGCCCTTGTGCCGGCGCCACACGGCTTTCAGGTGGCCGCGCGTGAGGTTGATGGGGCCGAGCAGGAAGGCCATGGTGCCCACGACCACCAGGAAGGTGGTCACCACGCCCAGGTGCGGCGTGAGCGGGTTCGCGAAGCCGCCCAGCCAGGCCGGCGCGCGCTCGGGCAGCAGGAACTCCACCAGGAAGAACAACCCGCCGATGAACGTAAGGAGCCGCACGACAGCGTTCTTCATGGGCGCGGCCCCACGATCTTCAGGGCCTTGAGGAACTCATGCAGCCACGGGGGCCACGCCGCGTGGAACTGGTAGAGCAGCGTGCCCACGACGACAAGGACCGCGAAGACGGCCTTGATGAGGTCCTGGCTCGCCAGGGTTGCGCGGGCGGCCGGGTCGGCGCTCAGGTAGGCGCCCGCCGCGTAGTACTCTTCGCCGATCACCGTGTAGTCGCACGTGCACACGAAGAACGGAATCTGGAACAGGCTGGGGTCGCCGGCGATCTGCATCACGCCCAGGCGCGCGCCCGGCTCGGCCATCAGCAGGCTCGTGAAGTCGAAGGGGCCGAAGAAGAGCGCGCAGCCCGCGCGCGATTCCTCGATGATCCGCGCGGCGCCCATCGCATACACGACCGTGTGGTCCGACAGAAAGCGCACTTGCTCTTCGGCCTTGAACTGGTCGGGCACGCCCTCGGCCGTGTAGGCCTGCCGCACGGTCTCCTCGGCGACGGGATAGACGTCCTGCTGCGACACGAGGGTGACGAAGGGGGTCCTCAGCCGTGCGGCGAGGCGGGCCACGTGGGCGAGGATCGAGAGGGCGGCGTGGGTCTCGATGGCCTGGAGGCCGCTGTGGCCGAGGGCGAAGACCACGGGGCGGCCCAGCTCGGTCGCGCGCCCGACCGCCTCCTCGAGCGACGCGATGCCGGGGATCTGCCGCACGTAGGGCACGCGCCCGCGTTTGGCGCGCCACAGGCACCCGAGCACGGCGGCGGCGAAGGCGAGCATCAGGATGGCCACCAGCGCGTCGGCGTGTTGCACGGCGGTCGGCTCCTCACGGCCGCAGCATCAGGATGTCGGCCGCGCCCAGGGGCAGGGAGAGCGAGATGCCCTCGCCCGCCGGCTCGAAGGGCAGCTTGCCCTGTTTCACGCTCTCGACGGTGCGGACGGCGAAGGGCAGGCGGACCGTCAGCCTCAGCCGCTCGAGCGGCTCGCCCGTCCAGTTCAGCAGCGTCACCGCCCCGCCCTTCTCCGAGAGCAGCAGCGGGGTCTCGACCATCGGCACGTCGGCCGCGACGGGCGGCCGGATGCCGGCCAGCTCGGTGGGCCAGGTGATCCAGCGGCGGATCGCCGCCGAGAAGCCCACCGGCAGGCGGTCCTTGGCGCCGCTGGCGGACTTCGCGTAGGCGAGGCCGGGCATCCAGGCGAAGTGCACCACGCGCCCCTTGCCCGCCGGTTGCTGCACGACGGCCGGCGCGCCGTCGTCGAAGGTGGCCTCCACGGCCTTCGGCGCGCTCGGAAGCGTGCCGCGCGCGCCGATGGCGTCCACCTCGTTCCCCGCCCCGCGCACCTTGCCGACGGGCTTGAGGCTGCCGAGGTTGGCCACGAGCAGGCGCTCGCGCGGGGGCTCCTGGAGGCCGCTGAGTTCCGCCAGCACGGCGCACGGCTCGTCGTAGCGGCCGCGGGCGCCGGCTCCGGTCACCGTGACCAGGGTGCCGCCGGCGCGGGTCCAGGCCGCGAGGCCGCGTTGGCCTTCCTCGGGGATGTTCGGCTCGGTGACGTACAGCACGCGGTACGGTGCCAGGCCCCTCTCCGTCAAGTCGTCCTCATCCACGAAGTCCACCGGGAGGTTCGCATGCTGGAGGGCGAGGTAGAGGTTGAAGACCTCGGCCAGGTAGTCCACGGTCGCGTTGTTGAGGTGGTTGTTGGTCGCGTCGTGGATCTGGTTGGGGATGCGGATGGCCGCGGCGTCCCACGCCTGCGCGCTGCGGGGCATGAGGATGGCGGCCTCGGCCCGCGGGCGTTTGCCCGGCCACAACAGCTCTTCGGCCGCGCCGATCATCGCGTGGGCCTCGGCCATCTTGGGCAGCACGCGGGCGTTCTCCGAGTAGCAGTTGCCGGGGAAGTTGTACTCGGGGCCGAAGACGAAGTACTTGACGGCCTTGCCGCCGGAGCCGACGACGCACAGGATCTTCTGGAGAATGCCGTCGGTGCGGTCGCCCGCGGTGCGCGGGATCACGTAGCCGCCGAAGGTCACGCCGCCGAGTTCCGCGGCGCAGCGCAGCTTCGAGCAGTAGAAGGACCACTGCGGCGCCATGCCGTCGCCGAACCAGTCCTCGGTCCACAGCATCGTGCCGCCGCGCAGGCGGCCGAACTCCAGCCAGTCGTGCCCGCCCATGGCCGCGTCGGGGCTCTGCTTGTCGGCGTTGTTGGCGGCGGGGCCGGGCACGTAGAAGCGTCCGCTGAAGAAGTTCCAGTTCGTGAGGATCGGCATGCCCGGCCAGAAGGCCCTCTCCAGCGCCCGCGTGGCGACGGCGAAGTGACGGGCGGAGTCCCAGGCATAGAAGCGCATGGTCCAGTAGAACAGCCGGCGATTGGCGAGGGTGTTGCGCGCGGGGGGCGGGAAGGGCTCGGGCGGCTTCTCCTCCTTCGGCGGCTCTTTGGGGGGCGGCGGCCCGGCCAGCTCGTCGGCGAGTCTCGCCTCGTCGAGCGGTTCGCCCTCGACGCCGGGCGGCTCGGGCCGGTCTATCTTGCGCGGCGGCGGGGGCCGGAGGTCGGGCGGCACCAGGCTGCGGCCGAGCGGCAGCACGGCGGCCCACTCGTTCGCCCCCACGTCGGCCGGCTGGAGGCCCTGGGCCTTCAGATAGTCGCGGAAGCGGGCCAGCGCGGCGGGGTTCTCGGCGAGGGGGCGGAACATCGCGGGGTAGTACCAGCCCGGCTCGTCCGACATGGCGAAGATGGCCATGTCCTCGCGCGCGTAGCCGGCGTCGAGATAGGCTTTCGCCTCCTTGTCGGCCCACTCCTGGATGGCGGCGGGCGTGACCTTGGGGTCGTAGTCGAAGGCGTAGCCGGGCGGGTTGTAGACGGCCCAGGCCGTGCGCCGCAGGCCCACTTTGAGGAGCAGGTCGCGGATGGGCTTGGAGGGCGGGAGCATGATGACGCTGAAGCCGCCGCGCGCGAGCTGCTCGATGCCCTGCCGCCAGGCCAGGCGGTCGTCATCGCCGCCGATGAAGCGCTCGACGATGGGGAAGTGCTTGGGCCGGCGGGCCTCGGGCACCTGCACGGTGGCCAGCGCCTTCCAGTAGCGTTGATTGTAGTCGGCCATGGTGGCGGCGTGGGGCTTTCCAGCCTCGTCGCGCCAGAGGAGAAAGCCGGCCGAGCCGCCGAACAGCTCCCAGCGCAGGGGCGTCGTCTCGCCCGTCTCGTCCAGCTTCAGTTCTGCCTCGACCAGGGTGGGGTCCACCACCTTGTCCACGTGCAGGCGCACGACGGCGGGGAAGCCGCGCATGTAGATGGCGGGATAGCCCTTGAGCGTGGCGACCACCTGGTCGAGTTCGAAGCGCAGCCACTCGCACCAGGCGTTTCCGGCGGCGGTTTCGGCCTTGCCGGGCACGCCGAAGCGGAAGGTGAATTTCCTGCCCGCGGGCTCCTCGCCGCCGACGCTCGTCACCCGCGCCCGGAGCTGGAACTGCGGCACGTCGGCCGCCCGCAGGCCCGACTGGCCGGCGAGCGCCGCAGCGCCCAGAGCGAGAAGCGCAGCACAGATCGTTCCGCGTGAGCCCATCTTACCTTTTCCATCTGTTTCCGCGGCGCAGTCCTCTCCGGTTGCTGCTGAGTATAGCGGGGGCGAGACGGATTGCAAGAGCCAGACAGCCGGCGCGGCACCGGCAGCAGGGGGCGACGATCCTGTGGGCGGGGCGTCTCTGCCCCGCGGGGCGCGGAGGCCCCGCCCACAACGACCCGGAATCGCGGCGAGCCGCCTACCGCGCGTTCAGGCGGCAGACGTAGCTTCGCGCGCGCAAGAGGGCGCCCTTCGGCTCGGCGTCGGCGAAGTGCTCGATGCGATTGCCGATGCCATTGGTCGAGCCCTGCGAGCTGCGGTATTCGAGGCCGACGAGCCGGCCCTCGCGGCGGATGGCGCGCAGGAGTACGACGCTATGGCCTGAGCCATTCGCGCGCCAGAACTGGATGAAGTCGCCGGGGCGGGCGTCGTCGAGCGCGACCTCCCGCCCGATGCCGAGGTTCTCCGCGGCCACGACGCATTGCTTCTCGCGGCTGGCGGGCGTGGCGCCGAACCATTCGCGCTGGAAGCGCTGCACCTGCTCGACCGACTTGTCGGCCAGCAGCCCGCGGGTTGCGGCCACGCGCATGGCCACGGCGAACGTGAAGCCGCAGCAATACGTGCCGTTCGCGGCCTTGGGCAGAATCGTCCTGCCCTTGAAGACGATCTCCTCCGGCGAGCCGCTGCCCTTCCAACTCTTGTCGTACCCGCCGCCGTCGGCGAAGGCCGATAGAGCGTCGAAGGCCCTCTCCCGCGCACAGCCCGCCAGAGCCAGAAGCAGGGCAAGGGAAACCGATGGCGAGGACGATGGGGACAAGGGAGCACCCCGGGTCACGGGCAGGTGAGAAAGGCGCTGAGGGTCCAGTCGGCGATGATCTCGTTGATCACGGCGCTGCGATAGAGGTCTTCCTCCCAGAGGAGGCCGCGGGTCTGGTAGTGGTGGAGGAAGGCGTCGGGCAGGAAGCCGCGGCGGCCGCCCTCGATGCAGAGGCCCCAGGGCACCTTGTCGAACGAGGGCCGCCCGATGTTCCACAGGGCTTCAAAGCCGATGCCGAAGCCGTAGTAGCGGTTCTCCTCGGCCTTCTTCGGGTCGTCGCTGCCGCGCCAGCTCCGCGATTCGGCCTGGCGGCAGGCGTCGCCCTCCCACTCGATGAAGCGGCCGGCCATCCGCTGGCGGTGCATCGCCTCGGCCCTCGCCATCAGGGGCACCGAGGCGCCGGTCATCGGGATGATGCCGTACTGGAGCGCGGCGTCGCACTCGTGGATCGAGTAGGCCATCGCCAGGTTGGCCGGCGTCTCCTTGGCGGGGTCGCGCGGCAGCGGCTTGTCGGGGCCGGGGGCGAAGCCGCGCAGCGCCTTCATGTACATGTGCGGGGTCTGGCAGGGGATGACCTTGAGGCAGAGCTTCTCCAGCCGCGCCCTGATCCCGGGCTCATCCCGGTGATCGGCCACGTAGCGGGCGAAGTCCACCAGGCCCAGCGCCGAGCGCCACTCATCCTCGGCGTGGTACATGCCGTAGGCGTACCAGATGGGCTTCGACGGATCGCCGAGGTTGAGGCTCCAAACGTTGTAACCGAGCACGTGGCCCTCGCACTCGACGCGCAGCGGCGGGTGCCGGGCGGCCACGTCGCGCAGGATGCCGCCCCATTCCTCGGCCAGGGGCTTCTTGTTCCAGTGACGGCCCATGCGGAGCGACTGGCCGAGGAGGTTGCCGAGGAACACATACTTGTTGAACGCCCCGCGGCTCTCCCAGGCCGCGCCCCAGGCGAGGTCCGGCTCGCCCAGCGAGCGGAAGTCGAGGGCGTAGAGGTTCCCCTCGCCCACCTGCTCGCGGACGAAGACCGGCCGGTCGTTGAGCGACGAGACGGCCACCACGCAGAACGTGGCGATGCGCCCCTCGGGGATGACGAGCTGCCGCTGCACGTAGCGCCCGCCCTCGTTGCCGCACCACGGCAGGGTGTCGCCGCTGGCGAAGCCGGCCGTCAGCGCGTGCTCCTCCCGGAACGTGATGCGGGGGATGGGCTCCAGCATTTCGGCCTTGAGGGCCTTCACGACCTCGTTCATCCACGGCTCGGGCAGGTTGCCCTCGGGCGGCAGCCAGCGCGGCTCCTGCGGGCCGGGCGTATTCCCACAGATCCTCGCTGCGGCCGCCGCCAGCGCCTTGAACTGCTCGGGCGTGAGCTTTGGCGCGTGGTCCTCGTTGGGCAACGACTCCACCGACACCTTGAGTCCGTGCGTGCGGGCGAACTCGTCGAGCCCGACGATGGCCGTCCGCCCCGAGCGGGCGAAGGCGCGGACCATGTCAGCGTCGAGCAGGCCCAGCTTCGCCTCATCGCGCACCTCGGTCACCAGAAAGGCAAAGTCCTTCAGGTCGGGCTTCGCGCCCAGCTCGAACGCCTGCACGCGGCTTGGGTAGAGCGTTTCAAGCGAACGGGCGAAGCGCGACTTCGGCGTGTCGGTGAGCAGCGCGATCCTTCCCTCGGCCCCAAGGCCCCACGGTGCCGCCAAGAGCAGGCTGGCCACGAGCCGCTTCATCGCAAGCCTCCGTCGAGAAGCCCGACCTGCCGCAGGTTCCAATACCTGCGGGAGGTTACCCGGCCGATCCCCGGCCCCGAAGTTGCGAGCGTTGGGCGATTCAGCGATAGTATAGCGCAAAGGAGCCAGGGGATGACAGAGAACACGCGACTCGCCCTCGACACGATCCTCCGGCGGCCCACGCGCGGCATCCCCACCTGGATGCTCCACATCATGGAGCACTCGACGATCGAGCGCCTCGCCGGGGCCGCTTCCGGCGAATACCGCCGAGACCCCAGCCGCGTGTATCTGGCCATGCAGCGGGCCGTGGGTGCATGCATGATTGACCAGTTCATCCCCGACAACCCCCTCTCGATGGGCGCCCAGGGCTTCGAGAGCCATGAAAAGGGGGCCACCACGGGCGCCGAACGCGTCGTCCTCGACGGCCTCGAGATCACCGGCCCCGAAGCGGTCGCCGAGCACCTCGAGCGATTCGAGTTCCCGCGCCTCCGCAAGGCCGCCGCGGAGTTCGACGAGGCCCGCCGCACGGCGGACATCCTGCGGGGCGAGGCGGCGGTGCAGGCCACACTCGGCCCCGACATCCTCAAGGCCCCCTACGCCGTCGCTCGCTTCCCCTGCTTCCGCTACGGCGCCTACGGCTATGCCCCCTACTTCATGGCCTACGCGCTCTACCCTGAGGTGATGGAGCGCGATTTCTCCCTCCAGGCTGACCTGGCGCTCCGCAACAACCGCGCGGTCGCGCGGGCTTATCGGGAGGGCAACCTGCCCCCCCTCCTCCGCCTCGACCACGACATGGCCGACTCGCGGGGCACGCTGGTGGATGTTCGCTCGCTGGACCGTCTCTGGTTCCCCCACTTCACTCGCTGCCTGGAGCCGTTGGTGCGGAGCGACGTGCGGCTCATCTGGCACTGCGACGGGAACCTGATGGAGATGGTGCCGCGCCTCCTCGACGTTGGGCTTCGCGGCTTCCAGGGCTTTCAATACGAGTGCGGGATGGACTACGAGCGCATCTGCCGGATGAAGGCAAAGGATGGCTCGGAGCTGGTGATCCTCGCGGGCGTATCTGTGAGCACCACATTGCCTTACGGCACGCCGGACGACGTTCGCCGCGAGCTTCGGTGGCTCGTCGAGGCCGGCCCCCGCACGGGCCTCTTCCTCGGCGCTTCAAGCTCCATCACCCCCGGCGTGCCGTGGCACAATCTCCGGGCGCTTGTTGAAGGTCTCGCGTACTACCGCGCGCGTGGCCGCTCTTGACCGACCTCATTCCTCGCCTCGCGCGTTGCTGATGACGAACTCCAGCGCGGCCGCGGTGTCGGCATAGTTGGTGCTGTGGGCCCCCTCCTCGCGGTAGAGGAGCAGCACCTTGCGCCCGCCCTGCTTGAGGGTATTCGCCAGGCGCACCACGCTCGCGGCGGGCACCAGGGTGTCCTTGCCTCCCGCTGTGATCGCCACAGGCATGGTGAGGGCCTGAGCGTTCAGCTCGGCGCTCCGTCTCCGGTATTCCTCCGGCACCTGCGCCTTCGTGCCGCCGAACGACGCCGCAATCGCGTCCTGGAACTTATCGTACTCCAGGTGGTTTGCCGTGCCGTTCTGGCTGCTCACGCCGGCGATGAGGTCGGGGTGCAGCGCGGCGAAGGTGAGGGCGGCCGAGCCGCCCATCGAGCCGCCGACGAGGAAGACCTTGCCCACCTTGTGCCGCTGGCGCAGTTCGGCGATGAGCTGCACCATGTCGGCCTCGGCCTTCGGCCCCATCCACGAGGTCCTGGCGCGGTAGTCGGGCGACACGTAGATCATCCCGTGCCTCGCCGCCACATCGCGGGCGGCGCGGCACTCGTCGCGCCCGTCTCTTATGTACTGCCAGCGGTCCGAGCCGTGGCCGTGGAGGGCGATGAGCACGTGGTGCTCCCGAGCCGCGTCGAACGGCTCGGGCAGCATCTCCACATAGCGTTGCTCCGAGCCATCCACCTCGGCCCTGAACGTCACGTCCTTCGGCTCGCCCAGGGTGCCGGCCTGTGCGCCCGAGAGGGCGGCGAGAAGGACGAGAAGGGCGAGGCGGGTGCTCACGGGTCGTGTCCTCCCAGGCGCTACTTGACCGAGACGAACGGGCTGTCGGCATCATAGAGGCGGAACGGCTTGAGCGCCCATTCGCCGGCATAGCCCACGCCCACGCGTGGCCGGGCGACGATGGGGCCGTGGCCCAGGCCGCGGTCCTCGACGAAGAGCACCGCGTCGGGCGCGCACAGGTCGGCGCCGTTGAGCGCGCCGGTAAGGGCGAATGCCTGGCACACGCGGGCCGGGCCGCTGGTAAGTTGCTGGTCTTTTCGGACCTTGGGCCGTCGGCTCCGCATCCGCTCGATGCCCTCGACCGGCTCCACGGCGCGCAGCAGCACGGCGGAGGGCACGCCCTCGCCGTCGGTGACGAAGTTCAGGCACCAGTGCATGCCGTAGACGAAGTAGATGTAGGCGTGGCCGGCCGGGCCGAACATGACTGCGTTGCGGGCCGTGCGGCCGCGCGAGGCGTGGCAGGCCTTGTCTTCGCTGCCGATGTAGGCCTCGACCTCGACGATGCGCCCGGCGACGGCCCCGTCGGGCGCGCGGCGCACGAGCACCAGGCCCACCAGTTCGCGGGCCACGTCGAGCGCGGGACGGGCGTAGAAGGCGCGCACGAGCCTGCTCACTGCGGTACCGGCACGGCCTCCATCGGGCCCTCGTGCATGTCGGGGGCCACGGCCGACACCCGGAAGCCGAAGAGCACCATCATCGGCATCAGGAGCGCGCTGCCCTGGCCCTTCATCTTCGCGGTGAGCGTGGCCCTGGCGCCGGCCGCCTCGATGCGGATGCTCTCCATGAACTCCGCGATGGGCTTCAGGAAGACCATGCGCTCCGCCTCGCGTTTGATCTCGGCCAGGCCCTGCTTGACGCCGCCCTCGATGGTGGCCGCGGCCTGCTTGACGGCCTCGGGGTCCTTGCCCGCGGCCGTGACGGTGATGGCGAACACGCCGCCCTCGGCGGGCTTGCCCATGGCCGCGATGGTGTCGAAGGGCGCGAGAAAGGGCGCCTGGCGGTAGGCGTCGCTCATCGTCACGGCGACCCAGGCGGGCGACGCGGGGTCGAGGGCCTTGATGAGCTGGAGCATCGCAGAGCTCAGGGCCGGCTTCTCGGGCGGGTTCTTGAGTGCCGCGGCCAGTTGCTCGCCGGGAAGTTGCTCGGGGCTGGCGCCGGCGGTGAAGATGAACCGCTCGTTCGAGGCCAGGATGAGGCGCACCTCGCTCTCCGGCTGGAACGCCTCTACGCCGGCCACGTTCACCGTGCGCACGTTCATCTGCTTGAGCGTCGCTGCGGCCGCCTGGGCGTCGTAGAGGCCGCGGGCCACCAGCACGACACTGCCCGAACGCCCGCCCAAGTCGTCCGAGACGCCGACGGTCAAGGTGTCCAAGCGCACGTTCCCGATCCGCTCGGCCAGGGCGGCGACGGCTTGGGTGAGTTCGCCGAGGGCCCGCTCCGCGTCCTGCCCCATCGGCAGGGTGGGTAGCACCTTCTTGAGCACTTCTTCAAACGAGGCGGCCTGGCCGGCCGGCATGCGCACCTGGGCCACGATGCCGCAGTTGGCGGGCAGCAGGCACACGTCGCTCCACGCCTGTTCCTTTGTGGCCTGGGGCCGTTCGTGAGGTTTGCCCTCGAGGAGGGCGATGGCGCGGGCCGCGTAGTCGGCCACGAAGGGCTCCTTCGACTCCAGCAGCGCTCGGAGCGCGGGCACGGCCTCGGGCTTCCCGAGCTCGCCGAGCGTGCGGATGGCCATGAGACGCCGGACCGCGAGGGCCTGCGCGCCGCCCGAGAGGCCCTCGAGAATCTCGCGGGCGCGGGCGCGCACCTCGGGGTCGTCGGCCTCGGCGGCCTTCCTGAGCGCGGGGATGGCGACGGGGCCGGCAGCGCGGAGCTTCGCGGTGGCCGCCTCGCGCGTCTCGTACTGCTGGGCGCCCAGATCGCGGATGAGCGGCGCCAGGTCGCCCGGTTCGCTGGCTGCCAGCTCGGGCACCATTCGCTCGACGGAGACGGCGACGCCCTTGGCTTTCCAGTAGGCGCTCGTCGGCAGGTAGTCGAGCAGATCGTTTCCCCAGCCGCCGCCGCTCAGCAGCGCCATCAGGAGTTCCATCATCCCGAAGCCCATAGCCATCTAGTCATCCTCCAAAGGGGGCCAGCGCCTGCAACCAGGACTGGGCTGCTGAGCATGGCTGGACATGCTGGACGAGATGGACATGATGGACGAAATGGACATTCCTTCAGCCGATCCTCGTCCATTCAGTCCGTGATGTCCATGGCACTCGGACCCGGCTCCTGTGCCTTCTCGCCTCAGGGGAGTTCCACGCACCTGCGGCCTTCGCTGGAGGCGAACACGGCGCAGGCGATCTCGGTGGCCTTCAGGCCGTGTTCGCCCGGGATCGGCACGGGCTGGCCGTCGGTGAGGGCGTTCACGTAGGCCCGCACCATGTCGGCGAACATGTTGTTCTTGCGGAAGGGCGCCACCTCGGTCGCCCCGCCCTCGCGCACGATGGAGATGGCGCCGTATTCTTCGGGCGGACAGCCGGCGGGCAGCTTGTCGGGCGGCGCGGTAAAGAGCAGCACGCCATCGGGACCGAGCACGTCGAGGATCGAGCCGCCGCTCACGCCGCCCGGCAGGCCCCATGACCACGAGAGCACCAGGTCGTCGCCGGCCCGGAATCGGATGGCCGCGGTCCCTGTGTCCCACGCCGTGCGGTCGCGGCGCAGCCGGGTCATGTCGGCCCACACGGCCGCGGCGTCCCCGTAGATGTGGCGCGCGAAGTCGTAGGTGTGCACCGCACCATCCATCAGCGGCCCGGCGCCTTGGTCCTTGTACATGTACCAGGGCGACTTCGGGCAGGAGCCGGCGTTGCACTGGCGCCAGACGACGGGGCGGCCGATGGCGCCCGCCTGGATGAGTTCGCGCACCTTGCCCCAATGGTGGTCGAAGCGGCGCACGAAGCCGACCATGAGCTGCACGCCCGCGGCGCGGCAGGCGTCGAGCATGGCCTGGCAGTCGCCCACGGTGAGGGCGAGCGGCTTCTCGCAGAAAACCTGCTTCCCCGCCTGGGCCGCGGCCACCACGATCTCGCGGTGGGTAAACGTCGGCGTGCACACGAACACCCCGTCAATGTCCTCGTGGTCCAGCAGGTGGCGGTAGTCGTCGCAGGCCTCGGGCACGTTGCAGGCCTGCGCCAGCTCGTGCGCCGCCCCCGCGTCCGCGTCCGCGCACGCCAGCACCCGCGCCCCCTCGATGGCCTGGAGCGACTTCGTGTGGTGCCGTCCCATGCCCCCGCAGCCGATGATGCCGAAGCTGACCATGCCTCCGCTCCTCACTTCACCAGTTCGACGCGTCCAGACTTCTCATCCACCAAATGAAACGAACCGGCGGGCGCCGTGTCAACCGTGATCGGCTGGTAGCCGGGAATCGTGAGCTTCACACCCTTGCGCTCCTGGACGGGCGAGTGGGCGTAGACGAGCCATTGCCGCTCGGGGGCCTGGCCCATCACCAGCGCGAGCGAGAAGACCGGGATGTCCCAGTGCAGGTCCCAGGGGAACTCCTGCGGGTTCACGCTGGCGTCGAGGAGGAACCAGCGATCCTCGTCCTTCCACTCGTCGGGGATGCCGGCCTGATAGTGGTGCTTGCGGGCGCGGTTGGGCACCAGCTCGCCCGTGCGCCAGAACCGCCGCAGCGTGTCGCTCGCGTGCACGCGGTCCACGGCCTCGACGATGGCCATGAAGTAAGGCAGCGCCTCCTCGCTCGGGAAGGTCCAGCCGCGGAACTCGCGCACGGCCCGCGGGCGCAGCAGCCACATGCCGAACTGCACGAAGCCGCCGTAGCGGGCGGGGTCGTACGTCTGCCCCTTCAGGCGGTAGAGCATCCGGGGCGAGGGCCGCTTCTTCTCGCTCTCCGCGCCGCTATAGCCGTCCCAGACCGAGAACTCGAACCAGAACCTGGGGTTCAGCTTCCACGCCTCGCGTTGCATGAAGACCAGGTTCATGAACTCGAGCTGCGGGCTCCACACCGTGTGGTCGCGGCTCGGGTTCCAGTCGTGGGTGTAGTAGGACGGGCTGCCGCCGTCCCACATGAGCGGATAGGGGCTGATGCGGCCTTTGGAGTGGAGCGAGTAGTTGGGCCACCCGCCCCATCGGCCGAAGTGGTCGGGGCCGAAGGCCCCGTAGCCCACGAAGAGGGCCTTGTCGCGCCACGTGGCGTTGGCGAGGCCCTCGCGCATGCCCCTCTGGAGCGCGCGGTAGCGCTCGATCCAGCCGTCGGCCACCACGCGGCGCTTGAAATCGTCGTCCCTGCCCTTCCCGTACTCGTCGAGGTAGCGCTGCGACTCCTCGGCCTTGTGCCAGCGCAGGTCGGCGTGCTCGTTGTTCGACAGGAACATCACGAAGGGCGGGTCGGGGTACCAGGCCTGGAGCTGCTTGAGCGGCTCATTGTCGGTCCATTTGCGGCCGACCTCGGCCCACGGCTCCACGGGGCCGAAGGGGCACACCATCTTGCGCACCTTGCCCTCGGGCGTCACCACGTTGGGGTTCTTCTCGGGCGGGAGGCTGAGGTACGGCTCGGCCGAGAGCAGGCTCTCCCACTGCGTGGCCTTGAGGCACAGCGGCAGCTTCAGCTCGGCGGCGCGCTTGAGCGGCGCCTCGTAGTAGTCGCCGAACCGCTTGCTCGCCTCGGGCGAGGTTTGCGGTTCGAGGGGCGGGTGGGCGAACCAGGGGAGCAGGTGGTGCCCCTCCTCGATCAGGCGCATCTGGTGGCGGGGGGCCAGGCCCTCCGAGCGCGGGTGCGAGCCTGTGCACCAGTGGGTCGCCAGGGGCAGCGGGCGGCCCTCGGGGCCGTCGTTGGGCCGCGTGGCCTCGGCCCGGATCGCGTCGGCCACTGCTCTCGCATCGGCCGCGAAGGCGAAGGAAGAAGAGGCGATAAGGAAGGCAGGAAGCCAGGAACGGATTGACGCACTCATTCCTCGATCCCCTCGCGCGCCTCGACGCCTTTGCGAAAGTAGTGCTTGCCGCAGAGCATGTCCGTCACCAGGTCGGCCGCCTCGGCGAGCTCAAAGGGCGGGTCGCCACCGGTAAGGACCAGCTCAACCGCTTCCGGCTTCTCGCGGATGACTCCCAGGACCTCCGCCACCGAGAGCAGGCCGAGGCGGATGGCCACGCACACCTCGTCGAGGACCACGATGCGGTAGTCGCCCGAGAGCATAGCGGCACGCGCGCGCGCCAGTCCCTCGCGGGCGCGGGCCGCTTCGGCGGGGTCGGGCGGCTGCGCGCGGCTCAGGAACCTGCCGCTGCCGTACAGCTCGATGGTGATGAGGCCGCCGAGGCGCCGGACAGCCTCGTGCTCGCCGCTGGGCCGTCCTTTGACGAACTGGCCGATGTAGCTGCGCAGCCCGTGCCCGGCCGCGCGCAGCGCCAGGCCCAGCGCGGCCGTGGTCTTGCCCTTGCCGTCGCCGGTGTAGAGCTGCACGTAGCCGCGATTCCAGGGCGTCTGCATCACGCGTCACGCGTCACGGGTCACGCGTCCTTCTTCTCCCCCAGCTTCCCCTCGCGATAGGCCGTGATGTATTCCATGCAGAACTCGTCGAGTCCCAGCGCCGCGCGGGCCGAGAGCAGGGTGGTGATCATCCCCTCCTCGCAGGGGTCAATGATGGCGCCGTCGGCGCCCGCGGCCACGAGCATGGCGAGGAACGCGCGGTTCAGGTTGTTGCGGTTCGGCAGGCCGTAGGAGACGTTCGAGAGGCCCAGGGCGATGTGGGCCTCGGGGAACTCGGCCCGCGTGATGCGGATGGCTTCGAGAATGTGGCGGGCCTGGCCGGGGTTGGTCGAGGCGGGGCGCACCAGGTGGTCGAAGTACACGCGGTCGAGGCCGATGCCCTTGGCCTGCACGGCCGCGGCGATCGTGCGGGTGAGAGCCACGCGGCCCTCCAGGTCCTCCGGCATGCCGCTATCATCCATCGTGAGCGCCACCACGCCCGTCTTGTGCTTTTTCACGAGGGGCAGGATGTGCTTCAGGCGGTCCTTCTCGCCCGTGATCGAGTTGATGATCGTGCCCGGGCGGTTGCACAGGCGCAGGCCCTTCTCGAGGGCCTTGGGATTGGTGGAGTCGAACGAGAGCGGCAGATCGGTAGCCTCGGCCACGACCTCGGTGAGCCAGGCCATGTCGGCGACCTCGCGGGCCGGGTCGCCGCCGGCGTTGACGTCAATGTGCGTGGCGCCGGCGGCCTGTTGCTTCTTCGCCTGGGCCGCGATGAAGGCGGCGTCGCGGGCGAACACCCGTTCGCGGATGCTCTTGCGGGTCATGTTGATGCGTTCGCCGATGATCGTGAAGCGGGCGATGGCGGGGCCTCCTGAGGTGTGAACACGATGCAGCACAACCCTGTGCCGCCATTGTACCGCGGCATGAAGGCGAGTCAAATGAGGTGGCGAGCGGGGCGGAGCTATAGAAGGGCAGCAAACTCGTCCGCGGTCAATTCGGTGTCGGCCAGAATCTTCCGAAGCATGCCCCGGCCAATGTCCTCGCCTGCATGAACGGGCACCACAGTGCCCCGGCCGTCGGGATGCCGAAGAAAATGGTGGCTCCCACGGGTCCGAATCACCTCGAAGCCTGCCCGGCGCAGCGCGGCGATCACCTGCCGGCCGCGGAGGCGTGGGAGCTTGCTCATGACCCCACCGTGATGCGCTGTACGCCCACGAACTGCGGGAGCGCCTCCGCCTCCCCCTCGACCTCCAGACACAGCTCGATCGCCTCTCGCGTCCGTTTCATGAGCGCGTCCAGCGACCTCGCCTGGGTGTGGCATCCCCGCAGCTCTGGCACGCTGGCTACGTAATATCCATCCTCGTCGCGCTCGATGATCACGCTGAACTCTCGTTGCATCGCCCGCGCTCCCAACAGGTTGGTCCCAGCCGTCCTCTCCCTGACACAGGGATTATACCACAACCGCGGCCGGCCGCAAGACACCCTCAGCGGCCCGCCGCGATCCCTTCCATCGCCTCGCGGATGACGCCGGCCGAACGGGCCAGGGCCGCCTGCTCGCCGTCGGCGAGGCGGCTCTCGACGATGCGCCGGACGCCCCCCCGCCCCACCACGCACGGCACGCTCAGGCATACGCCGCGCAGGCCGTACTCGCCCTCGACACGCGTGGAGACGGTGAGCACGCTGCTCTCGTCGCGCAGCAGCGCGCCCAGGATGCGCAGGATGGCGAGGCTGACGGCATAGTTGGTGAAGCCCTTGCTCTCGATGATGTGATAGGCGGACTCGCGCACGCTCCGCTCGATGGCGGCCCTGGCGGCGGCCAGCGACGCCGTGGGATCGCCCGGCACGCAGGCGTGGCCGCAGCCTTCGCAGAACGCCTCGAGCGGCGTGCCGGCAATGTGCACCTGGCTCCAGAGGAACACCTCGCTGTCGCCGTGCTCGCCCACCACGTAGGCGTGCACGTTGCGCGCGTCCACGCGGCAGGTGCGGCTCAGCTCGTAGCGGAAGCGGGCCGAGTCGAGCACCGTGCCCGAGCCGAACACGCGGCCGGGCGCCAGGCCCGAGCGCTCCAGCGCTACGTGAGTCATCACGTCCACGGGATTCGACACGACCAGCAGCACGGCCTCGCCGAGGTGGGGCTTCAAGCCGTCCACGATCGAGCGGCAGATGGCGGCGTTGCGCCGGGTCAGCTCCAGCCGGGTCTCGCCCGGCTTCTGGCGCGCGCCGGCAGTGAGGACGATGGCCTGCGAGCCGGCGCACTCGGCGTAGCCCCCGGCGCGGATCGCCACGGGCGGCACGAAGAAGAGCCCGTGGCTCATGTCCATCGCGTGGCCACGGGCCCGCGCCTGGTCCACGTCCGAGAGCACGATCTCGGTGGCGAGGCCCGACATCTGGAGCGTGTAGGCCACGGTGGCGCCGACGTCGCCGACCCCGATGACGCTGACTTTGGACATGGCGGCCTCCTGCCCGAGAGGGCTCGGCGGTCACGGCGCGGGCGGCAGGCCGGCGTCGCGCAGGGCCTTGGCGAGGGCCTCATAGCCGGGGCGGGCGCCGAGGAGCGTGAGAGCCTGGCCCAGCAGGTCGCTCGGGTATTTCTCCCTGGCCACGACGGGCCGGTACTCCTGGAGCCAGCGCCCGGCGGCCGCGACGAGCAGGTCGCGGTCGGCGGCCGGGACGGGCTTGCCGGCGCCCTCGCCCTGCGCGCAGGCGAGCGCGAGGGCGGCATCGGCGGCGTAGCGCCTGGCCGGCGTGTCGGCCGCGGCCGCCAGGGCGGCCCAGCATTCGCCGCCGAGGGCGGGCGCCCGCCGGGCCAGCGACCGCACCCGCGCGGGCGCGTGGAGGAGTTCGGCGAGGGTGAGCTTGCCGGCCAGCGTGTCGAGCAGCGCCCGGGCGCGCTGCTCGCCGCGCGGGTCGTCGGCCTCGGCGATCTCGGCGAGCCGCTGCGCGGCCAGGGCGTCGAGCGCGCGGCCGCGGGCATACTCCTTGAGGAACGGCGAGGCCGCGAGGCCGTCGAGGGCGGCGCGCGCGTCCCGGTTCGCCAGGTGGCGGCTCAGGGCATCCACGAGCGGCACTTGAAGGGCCTGGAGGGGCGACTGGCGCAGCCGCACCTCGCCCAGGGCCTCGAGACGCCGCAGGTGCTCGGCGGCGATGCGAAGCAGCGCGGGCACGGCGTCGGCGGGCGGCAGCGCGGCAAGGGTCTGGAGCAGCGCCGTCTGCTGGATGATGAACTCGGGCGGCTGGCCGCCCACGAAGCGGCGCTCGAGGTTCTCGGGCGTGTTGAGGGCCTCGAAGGCGTCGTAGAGGCGGCGCGGGTCGGCGGCGTTCTGGGCGAAGGCGCCCGCGCAGGCGGCCGCACACGCCGCGGCCAGTGCGGCGCAGAAGCGGGTCCGTGAGCGGCTCAGGGTCAGTTTCCCCCGTATCGCGGGTACGAGTTGCTGCCGGGGAAGGCCCAGTCGGCGGCGGGGTCGGCGGTGAGGCCGGGGGCCAGCTCGACCTTGCGGCAGCGGAGCTCCTCGTCGCCGTAGGAGCTGTAGCTTCCGCCCATGTTGAACGTGTCCGGGTCGTTGGGGTCGGTGGCGATGCCGAGGAAGCCGGGCTCGAAGAGGTTGGGGATGCCGTCGTCGTCGGGGTCGTCGTAGTCGTCGCCGTTGTTCTCGCCGTCGGCCTCGGCCGCGGCGATCAGCGCGTCCCAGTTGTCGTAGAACCACTTGTGCTGGAACTCGTGGGCGATCACTTCGGTGCAGCACTGCGGGCCGACGCCCTGGCCCGTCACGGTGACGCTGGAGCCGAAGTCGTTGCGATAGGTTTCCGGCCCGGAGTTCCGCGTGGGCGCGGCGTCGCGGACGTTCACGTGGTCTTCGCCCGGGTAGTAGACGCCGTAGCTGCGGCCCCGCAGGTACTGCCAGCCGGTGGTGGCGCCGCACACGTTGCCGGTTTTCCAGAAGTAGAACCAGTTGGGGCCTCGGTCCGGCCCCGCGCCCGCGTTGTTGGTGACAAGCCTGGGATAGAAGACCTCGATGGGCTGCTGCGCGGTGCCGATCACGTTCGCGCCGTCCACGATCTGCACCCAGATCGTCTTCGGCCCGAAGTCCGCGTTGTTCGCGGGCAGGCCGGTGAAGACGGCTTTGGCCTCGTAGCGGCCCGTCTTCGGGTTGAAGAGGGCTTTGCCCATGGCGGCGTGGGCGCCGGCAGGCTGGCCGGCGGCCGAGCCGGTCCAGGGCGAGGGCGTCTTCTTCCCGGCCATCCACTGGAGGGCGGAGCCTCCGACGGGGCTGATGCAGACGCGCACCTTGTTGGCGAGGTCGGGCACCGCGGGCGCGTTGACGGCGAACGAGCAGGCGACCTCCAGCGTGGCGGGAATCCTGGCCGAGAAGACGACCTCCGAGTTGCCCACGGCGGCGGCGGTGTTCGCCGTCGGATCGCCGTACGGGTTGAGGACCGTGAGCTGCGGCTCGCCCGTCATCACGCGGATCAGATAGGTGCCGGTCTTCTTCGCTTTGAGGGGCACGACGCGGATGAAGTAGGTGCCGGGCGCGAGGATGCGGACGATGCGGGCCATGCGCCCGCCCTCGCCGCTGTTGTCGTCGGTGGCGATCAGGGTCGCCTGATCGCCCTGGTAGAGGCCCATGACGTTGTCGGTGAGCGAGCCCGCCCAGGTCTCGATCGTGTACATGCCCGGCGCCGCGGCCGTGAAGTAGAACCAGTCCAGGTCCCCGGCCGGCCACAGGTTGCCCAGGGTGGGCGGCGCGTTCACCGTCAGTTCCACGGGGATGGGCTCGTTGAGCAGGATGGAGTCCGATAGCACGTTCGACTCGCGGTTGTTGGCATCGCGCACCTTCAGGTACACTGTCTTCGTCTCGTTGCCGGCCGACAGGGTGAAGGGCGGGTTCGCGACGTAGGGGGTCCAGGCCGCGCCGGCGAAGGTGGGGGACTCGCTGGCCATGAACTGGGCGGGCGTGCCCTGCGCCACGTGGTTCAGCGTCACCTGTGGGGTCAGCGTGGCCAGGGCGCCGCCGTTGATGGCGAAGTTCGACAGCGTGGGGCCGGGGGTGCGGACCCCGATGGTGTAGGTGCCCGAGAGGGACCACGAGTAGCCTTGGACGAGGACGTAGTAGGTGCCGGCGCTGAGGGTGCGGGTGATCTTGGCCATGAGGCCCTCCCCGCTGTCGTCGTCGGCCGCGATGACCTTCAGGCTGCTGTTGTAGAGCCAGATGTAGTTGTCGGTGAGGGTGCCCGGCCACGACTCGACGATGTAGGTGCCGGCGGTGACGACCTTGAAGTAGAACCAGTTCTGGGCGCTGCCGTACCAGATGTCGCCGGTCTTGGTCGGGCCGTCCATCACCAGCTCGACCGCGTTCGTCCACGAGTCGCCGTCCTTGGACTTGGTCTTCTCGCGGCCGGCGGGTGCGGCGCGGAAACTCGCTTCCGCCTCGTCGCCCGAGAGCCACACGCTGCGTTCGGCAGGGGTGAACTCCCAGCCGCGCTTGCTGGGGGTCACCGTGCAGCGCGTTCCGTCGGCGGGGGCCACGGTCTCGAAGGCGCCCGACGAGTCGGTCGTCTGCGCGGGCAGGCCGTTCGAGAAGCGCACGGTCACGCCGCCCAGCGGCTCGCCCGCGGCTGTGGCCACGCGCCCGGCCAGGCGGCACGTCTCGGCGCCCTCGGCCGCCAGCGCGGCCAGAGCCAGCGCCGCGGCCATTGCCCACGCACCTCTCCGCGAGAGGCTTAAGGAGTGCATCTCCGGATGTCCTTGCAGCAGAGGGCCCCGCCAAGGAAACCGCACCGCCTCTTCATGTAACACCGTTCTCCGTCGGAAGTCAATGAGAGGAGAGCGTTTCACGCCTTGCAGACGCAGGCTTCCTTGCGCGCGCCGCACTTCTCGCACCGCGGCACGTTGACGTTGCACGGGTAGCCCTGAGCCTCGCCCGGGCCGAGGATCGTGAAGTCGGCGCTCACCTCCCTGCCGCCCCATCGGGCGGTGACGCGCAGGATGTTGCGGTCGGCCGGCTCATCGGCGCGAAGCATGAAATCATTGCCGTGGGACAGCGGGCTCGGGATCTCCATCGTCCAACCCTGCGGCAGTTCCAGGCCGACGGACTCCAGCTCGATTGGGACGTCCTCCCCGGGCAAAGGCTGGGTGACTGCGACCGAGATGCGCTTGGCAATGCCGGGGCGGAGCACGGGCTCGCCGTTGTAGTGCAGCGCGATGTCGAAGCCCTCGACCCGCTCGATGGCGCTCATGGGGTCGCGGGCGAGGGCGTTGAGGGCCTGCTCGTTGCGGAAGAGCACCGAGGCGTCGGCGGGCGCCTGGGTCGTGCGGGTGAACTCGGCGGCATCGGAGCGGGCGGGCAGCATGGCCTTGGCCACGGCCTCGGTGCGGCGGGTCAGTTCGGCGATATCCTTCGGGGCGCCGCAGTTGCCGGTGAACTTGTGGAGCACGATTTGCTCGCCGATGGGGTCGCGCCACTTCTTCGGGATGCCGGCCGTGCCGCCCAGGATGCCGAGCACCGAGCCGAGGGTGGCGCCCGTGCAGTCGGTGTCGTAGCCGCAGTTGACGGCCTTGCACAGCTTGTCGCCGAAGTCGGCGCCGTAGAGCCAGCCGAGGACGGTGAAGCCGTGGTTCTGCGGGGCGTGGCAGGGGTTGTGGTGGCCGAACGAGCGGAGGACGCGCTCGCGGGCCTCGGCCCAGGGCACGGCGTTGTCGTGGCACCACACGGCGTCGCGGACGACGCGCGAGATGCGGCTCCAGATGGGGATCATGTTGAGGCCGATGGCGATAAGCGTCTTCGGATCGCTGACGACGAAGGCGGCGGCCTCGAGGGCGGCCCAGAACATTTCGCCGTAGACGCCTTCGCCGCCGGCGTGGTCGAGCACGGCGTCGTGCCAGGCCAGGGCGGCGGCGAGCTGGGGATCGCCCGGGGCGATGCAGGCCCAGATTTCGCTGCGGATGGGCGAGCCCATTTCGTCAATGTAATAGTTTTCGAAGCAGCCGCTGATGGGGGGCCGCAGGCCGCGGCCCAGGTTGCGGCGGCAGAAGCCGTACTCGTTCCACGGGTAGGCCGAGAGGAACTCGACCCAGTAGTCGGCCAGGTCGCCGCAGGTGATGTGCACGCCGCGGTCCTCGAGGCACTTGAGCCAGGCGAGCTGGAGGTCGAGGTCGTCGTTGGGCGCGCTCTTGCTGGGCAGGGGGTCGTAGAACGTCAGGTGTGTGACGTCCTTCTTGCACTCGTAGGGCGCGCCGAGGGTGCCGCCGATGTTCTTGCCGAGCCAGCAGGCGAAGACCTTGTCGCGGTACTCCTCGATGCCGATCTGGACGGGGCGCGTCATGGGGACTCCTTTGCGTGGGCAGAGAGTGCCGCCGGCCCGCGGCGCGCGCGGGGAGGAGGCGGCGAGGTCAGGTGCGGCTTGGCTGTGCCGGCAGGGCGGGAGGCGGGCGCTGGCCGCGCGGCGGGGTGCGATGCTCCTGGCTGGCCGCCTGGGTGTCGGCCTCCTGCTGCCGCTTGCGGATGTCCTGAAGGGCCTCGATGGCGGCGGCGGAGATGACCCGCGTGGACTCGTCGGCCATCTGGCTGAGGAACCGCTTGGCCTCGCCGGGGTCCACCTCGGCCATCAGGTGCACGATGGCCGCCGGGTCGGTGGTGTCGAGGTTCACGGCATAGTAGCGCAGCTTGCGGCGCACGTGCGCGATCTCGTTCAGCTTCGTGAGCTTCTCGCGATCGTCGAGGGCCTTGAGCTGTTCGACCACCCACTGGTGCATCACCCCCCGAGGGTCCACCTGGCGGCTGCGCAGGAAGTTCTCGACCAGGCGCTCGACGAGTTCGGCGTAGTGGAGCTGTTTGAGGGCCTGCACGGCCGCGGTGCGCACGGGCAACGGTGTGCGCCCGCTCTTGAGCAGCTCCACGAGGCCGCCGGCGCGGCGCGCATCCACCACCTGGGCGAGGGCCGCAATCGCCGCCTGGCGTACCGCCGGGGACTGCTGCTCCGAGAGGACGGCCTCGTTGAGGGCCTTGAGGATGCGCTCGTCGGGCTCGCGCTGGTGCACCGCGGCCAGAGCCGCGGGCGCCTCGGCACGCAGAGCCTCCGGACCATGGGTGAACGCCAGGCACAGCACTTGCACCGAGGCGCGCGAGCCGCACTCCCCCAGTTCGCGGATAGCGGCGATGGCCTCTGCCGGCGGCTTCGCGCCGCGGAGCGCGCCCTCGATCGTTTGTGCCGCCTTGCCCTCTCTCCACCGGTTCAGGAGTCGGCCGATCATAGGTCGCCCTCGCCACTCCGGCCCTAGCCCGTCCCTACCCTTCTACCACAGAGCGCGAGGCGTTGTCAAGAAAATCGGGACGCGGCCCGGGCGGGAACGGCGGGCCGCCGCGGCCGTGCCCGTGCTGTCGGGCGACGTCGGAGCCTCCGGGGTTGCGCGGAGAGAGGCTGCGCTCTATGATGTATCCCAGCTACGTTACGAATCCTGACGGACCCGACATCATTGGAGTCCAGGCCAAGGCTGAGCCGCTCGCTGTTCGAGGGCGAACGCCCATGGGACGCCAGTCGGCCGATGTGGGAACGGTCGGTCGAAATGGCGTGGACGTGGGTCGCGTTGGGCAAGCGGCTCCCGAAAAGCCAAGAGGGTATCGCTGCGTGACCCGCCGCAGGTTCCTGCACAGGACCGCCTTGCTCTCGGCGGCGGCTGCCGCGCCGACGTTGATCCCCGCCTCGGCCCGGGGCGCGGAGGGCGCCGTGGCGCCCAGCGACCGGCTCACCCTGGCGCTGATCGGCAACGGGATGATGGGCCAGGGCCACCTGGCCGGGGCAATCGGGAACCCTGCCCTCCACGTCCGCGCCGTCTGCGACGTGGATCGGCTGCGGCGCGAAGAGGGCAGGCAGCGCGTGGACGAGACCTACGCCGCCCGGTACGCGGGCGGCTCGCACCGCGGCTGCGCGGCCTGCAACGACTACCGCGAGGTCCTCGACCGGCCGGATATTGACGCCGTGGTGATCGCCACCCCCGATCACTGGCACGCGCTCCAGGCGGTAGACGCGGCCAAGGCGGGCAAGGACGTCTACTGCGAGAAGCCCGTCTCGATCACGATCCAGGAGGGCCGCGAGCTGGCGGATACGGTGCGGCGGCTCGCCCGCGTGTTCCAGACGGGGACGCAGTATCGCTCGATGCCGACCATCCGCGCGGTGTGCGGGTTTGTCCGAGCGGGCGGGCTGGGCCGCGTCCGCGCGGCCTTCACGCTCTGGAGCCGGCTGCACCCGATGTTCGGCAGCGCGTACGTGCCGGTTGATGCAGGGCTGCCCGGCGAGCCCGTGCCGCAGGGCCTCGACTGGGACCTGTGGGTCGGGCCAGGCCCCTGGCGGCCCTACAACCACGAGTATCACCGCAACCCTCGGCCCGGCGTGGTGCCGTGGGCGTTCTGCGACGGCTACGGCGTCGCCTCGGTCACCTGGCACCACTCGCACAGCGCCGATGTGGTGCAGTATGCCCTGGGCATGGAGACCAGCGGGCCGGTTGAGGTCTGCCATCCCAGCGACGGGCAGTTCCCCACACTCACGTTCCGGTATGCCAATGGGACGCTGCTCCACCTCGTGGACCACTGGGGCATGGTCGCGGATGTCTACAAGGCGGTGCCCAAGGCGGCCCGGCTGGCAGGGAACTTCGGGGGCCTGTTCGTCGGCGAGCGTGGCTGGATCACCTCGATGTACGGCGGCGGGCCGATCGAGGCAGGCCCGGAGAGCCTCCTTGCGGAGGCGGAGCTGGCGACCCGCGAGGTGACCGGCGCCAACGACCACCATGCGAACTGGTTCGAGTGCATCCGCACGCGGCGCAAGCCCAGTTCCTCCGAGGAGATCGGCCACCGGTCGGCTTCCCTCGGGCATCTGGCGATCATCGCGTTCCGGCTGGGACGCTCGTTGAAGTGGAACCCGACGACCGAGGAGTTCGCCGCCGACGAGGAGGCGAATCGCCTGCGCTCCCGCGCCATGCGCCAGCCGTGGCGAATGTAGCTCTCTCCTCGAATGGCGACATGCCTTGTGCGTCTGGCCAAAGTCAGGGTCACGGGGCGGCCGTCGGCGGGCTCGGGCCCAAGCCGGCGGGTCCACGGCACTGTAGCGGGTGGGGCCGTGCAGCAGGATGCGACCTGCCCAAGGCCCAGCAGCCTGAGCCGAGGCGGACGGCGATCGCCGCGACCCTCGACCAGCTCAAGGCGACGGGCCTCAACGCGACGTTCGTCACCCGTGTGGGGCCATGCATGGCCGAGCGCGTCATCGTCCACCTCGATATGGACGCCTTCTTCGCCGCCGTCGAGCAGCGCGACCGCCCCGAGCTGCGCGGGCAGCCCGTCGTGGTCGGCGCCGACCCCAAGGGCGGGCGGGGCCGCGGCGTGGTCTCCACCTGCTCCTACGAGGCCCGCTGCTTCGGCATCCGCAGCGCCATGCCCATCAGCGAAGCCTGGCGTCGTTGCCCCAAGGCCGTCTACCTCCCGGTCCGGATGGACGCCTACGAACAGGCATCCGAGGCGGTCTTCCGCGTCCTGGAGGAGTTCACCCCTGACATCGAGCCGGTGAGCATTGACGAAGCGTTCCTCGACGTCACCCGGTCGCTCCACCTCTTCGGCACGAAGCGGGCGCTAGGCGAACGGCTCCGCCTGCGGATCGAGGCCGAGACACGTCTCACCGCCTCCATCGGCATCGCCCCGTGCAAGATGGTCGCCAAGATCGCCTCCGACCTCCAGAAGCCCCGCGGCCTCGTCATCGTCGAGCCGGGCGAGGCCCAAGCCTTCCTCCGCCCGCTGCCCGTCGGCAAGCTCTGGGGCGTCGGCAGGCGCACCCAGGAGGCCCTCGACCGCCTCGGCATCCGGACCATCGGCGACCTCGCGGCCCGCCCGCGGGAGGAACTCGTCCGCCGCTTCGGCAAGCAGGGCGAAGACCTGTGGGACCTCGCCCACGGCCGCGACGACCGGCCCGTCGAGGCCGCAGGCGAAGCCAAGTCCATCGGCCACGAGAACACCTTCGAGCACGACACCCGCGACCCCCGCCTGCTCGCCTCCACCCTCATGGAGCTGTGCGAGGGCGTGGCCTTCCGCCTCCGGAGGGCCGGCCTCCGGGGACGCACCATCACGACCAAGCTACGGTTCGAAGACTTCACGACGCTCACTCGAGCGACGACGGTGGAGACTCCCGTGGATGCCGCCGCGGCCATCTACCAGATCGCCTCGGCCAACCTCGGCCGCGTGGCGATGAAGGGTCACAGGATTCGCCTCATCGGCGTCAGCGTCTCTGGCTTCGAGGCTCGGCCGCGGCAGCTTGCACTGTTCGGTGAGCAGCCAAGCGACGCCGGGGGCAGGGAGAAGCAGCGGCTGCTTGCCGATGCCATTGACCGCATCAAGACCCGCTTCGGCCAGGACGCGCTTCACCAGGGCACCACGCTGGACCGGCCGAGGGACGACGAGTAGCGGCCCTCCAGCGGCCTCCGTGGGCTCTGCCCGTATCACGCATAATCGTCGGAGATGCTGCGGACGGTTTCCACCCAACGGGCGAGGCGCGAGGTGTCGCCCTCCACGGTCTCGATATCCTTCAGGTGGATGCAGACGTGCAGGCCTCTGCACGCCTCCATCCCGTGGCGGATGATTCTGCGAATCTTGGCCTCGTCGAAGCCGCAGCACACCATGTCGGTGGGATTGGGCCGCCAGGAGATGACGTAGTCGGTGCCAATCTGTTCGGCGCACCGTCGGACATCGGCCCTCGGGGTCACGGCGATCAGCCGGAGGTTCGGAATCTGCCGCAGCATGTCGATCTTGTGCGTCAAGTCCTCGCAGCAGCCGTAAGCGACGAGGCCGAACGGGCGGAGGCAAGGCAACTGGTACTGGAGCAGGAACTCGTCGTGCTGCCTCGGCGAGACGAGGGCGAACTCCTGGGCGGCGGCGAAGCACCAGAGGTCCCTGCGCTTCCGGCCGCGTGCGTTGGGCCGGGGCCACTCCAACTCCCTCGAATAGGGCATCTCCTGGATGCCGTGGCTGGTCAGCCCATAGTCGCCCGCGGCCTCGGCGGCGTCCTGGGCCGCCAGGGTGGCGTCGCGGATGAATGCGGCCAGCGCGTGCAGTTCCCGCGGCGATTCGTACATGTCCAGCATCATTTGCTCGAGGCCCCGGAGCATCGTCATGTTCCACGAAATGTCGGCCAGGAAGCCGGAGTAGACGGGGCCGCGGTTGACGTCAATCTCGATGAGATCGCCGATGGCGTCTCGCAGCCGGGCGATCTTGGCCTCGGTCGCCTGCTCATCAATCCGATGCCGCACCGGCGTCAGGCTCGCCACGTCCGCCCAGTTCCGAATGACGGGCCTGTAGGCGCCGGCTCCGCCCTCTTGCGGCTTGGCCGTCAGCCCTTGCTCCACGCCGAAGAGGCGCCCCCAGCCGCCCTCCTTGACCGCCTCCTCGCCGATCCAGGGCTCGAGGATGAAGTCGTCGCCGATGGTGTCGTGGAAGATCGCCATCCGCAGATTCCGTTCGTGGGCGCGGAACAGGGGGTCTTCGCACTCGAGGGCGTGGTCCCCGAAGACCTCGCGACACCAGACGTTCCACATCCCATAGCTTGCGAGAACCAGGGGGCGGGTCTTCCTGAGGCTCAGGAGGTCGCTCCAGAGCTCGCGCCGCTCGGCCTGAACTCGCTTCTGGGTCAGCTCGACGTACTGCCTGACCAGCCTCCGCAGGATCGCCGTGTCTCTCCGGTGGTTCGTCTTCATGTGGTGCCTCACTGGCTACGGAATGAGTTCAAGGGCGCCCGCGTCGCGGCCCTTGCCGGCGGGCCGGCGGCCACAGAAGTCCCGGTGGTGCGGCGCCAGCGAGGGCCACCCCATAACCCTCTATGCCGCAATGCTTTACGCTCTCCGGCCATTCCCGCTCACATGCTTGCTCATCGTACAGATGAACGAGTATGGCCGGAGCCGCGAGAATCGCCAATCCTCGCCATTCTACCCATGCTGTATCACTTCCCACCTCTCAGGGTTGATACAGCATGGGCAGGCTGCGCCCACCAGACGCTCTGCTGCGCCCTCCCGAGGAACCGCCAGGCCCGCAACGAGCGGGAATGCCCACCCCCCTGCCTCGCGCACAACGCTCGATCCGTCGGCTGTGGGCGGGACGTCCCTGTCCCGCGTCCCCATTCCCCGCGGGGCTGAGACGCCCCGCCCACAGCCCCCTGCCCCCCTGGCGCACTGTTCGAGCCGTTGCGGGGGCCTCGGCCTCACCTGGTGGCCAGACCCACCACGCGGCCATCGGCGAGGCCGACGGCCAGGGTGTCGCCGAGCCAGGCCAGGGCCGTGATGTCCTGGGGCATCTGCTGGCGGCTCTTGGGCGCGCCCGCGGCATCGTACGTGATGAGCGTGCCGCCCCAGAAGGCCACGGCGGTGACGGGCGGCCTCGTGGCCATGAGCTTCACGATGCGGTCCTGCGGCAGGTTCTCCTTGGGCAGGTCGCGCGAGGCGTTCTGCGGGTCGGGCCGCAGGTCGGCTGCCGCCTTCTCGCGGTCTTCGGGCGCGACGGGCGTCTGGCTCGCCAGTTTGCCGCCGGCGCTCAGGTTGCTCAGCGAGTCGTCGTGGGTGAGCACGCGGAGGCCGTTCGTGAGGGCCTTCATGGCGACTACGCGGTCGGGCAGGACGGCGACCCAGGCGGTCTTGAGTTCGGGCAGGAGGCCGGGCGCAGCGGTCGCCGCGGCGACGGAGTGTGCGGCGGGCATTCGCCACGGCGTGAGGGGCTGGATGCCCGCGACCATCTCGTACAGGGTGCCGACCGCCTCGGCCATGCCCTCGGCGTCGTAGGCGATGAGGGTGATGCTCTCCTGGCCGATGCCGATGATGTCGCGCTGCCAGGCGATATACCCACGGCCGCGGCCAGGCATCTCGTCGGCCTTCGGCGCGTACGGCAGCACCTTCATCTTCTCGACGTGCGCGATGAGGGGGTTGTCCTGCGGGGTGCCGAGCAGAATGGCGTGGCCGACGAGGTCGAAGCCGGCCTTGGCGACGGAGTTCTCGCGGCCGGGCTTGGCGCGGCCGAACTCGATGCCCACCCAGGTTTCGGCCTCCTCGGGCCTGAGCTCGCGGGGCTTGGCCACGTCCGCGGCAGCGACCACTTTGCAGCGCAGGCCCCAGGGTTCGACGATGTCAGCGAGGCGCTTGGCCGCGGCCGCGTAGTCGCCTGAGCCGGTCACAATCGTCGCCTCGCGGGCGATGCGGGCGAAGCGGTGCACGCGGTCGAAGTCGGGGGCGAAGAAGACGGCGCGATGGGTCGCGCCCGCGAGCATCCCGCACTTCTCGAGCGGCTGGTAGGCGAACGTGGCCGTGTCCTCGGTGCCGCTGAGAAGCTCGCGGACGACCGCCTTCCACTGCCCGGCGGGGTCGTTGGCGGCGAGGGGCAAGGAAACGGTGGCTGTGCCGAGGCGCGTGGCGACGAAGCGCTCGTAGCGGATCGAGCCGAGGGGATCGACCACCTGGATGTGCAGCGGCGCCGAGCCGCTGAGCACGCCGCCCTTGGCGTCGAGCAATGCGGCGCCCACCTCCACGCGAATGGGCGCCTGGGCGAGCGTGAGGTCGCGCGTGAGCACGGGCGCGAGGGCCTTCACCGTGCCGATGGGCCGGGCCGTGCGCGCAAAGACGTGCATCTGGCCCGGGCCGAAGCGCAAGGCGCCTTTGGCGCCGCCCTTCAACTCGGCGAAGGCGCCGCCGCGCACCGCATCGTACACTGTGCGGCCGTCGTCGGGCAGGCCGATGGTGGCAACCGCCGGCTTCATCGAAAGGTACTGGCCAGCCTTGTAGTCGTATTCGGCGTTGACGGCGAAGAGGTACTCGATGTCGCCCGCGGCCTGGCGGGTGGCGACGATGTAGGGGTTGTCGCACTCGAGGGCGGGCTTGATGCCGGCCTTGTCGAGCTGGGCCTTGAGGGCCTGGGCGAGGGGCTGAGCGCCCTGGAACCACTTGCCCACGGTGGTGTAGGGCGCCATCTCCTTGTACTTCTGCTCCTTGGCCAGCTTCTTGATGATCTCGGCGTCGGGCATGGCGGGCGTGACGCCCAGAGCCGTCGCCCCCTTGATTGCCACCGTGCAGTCGCTGGTGGTGAGCACGAGGCCGCCCTTGGCCGCGAAATCTTCGAGCGCCGCGATGACGGGCGGGTCGAGGAACTTGATGGCGGTGAGGATCACGGCCTTGTGGTTCGCCGCGAGCGTGCCGTCGGCGACATCCTCGTCCACGACCGCCATCAGGTGCTGCTGGATGAGCTTGCCCGCGAGGTAGGTGAGCGGCAGCTTCTCGCCATGCGTCTCGCCGTGGGCGTAGTTCACCGAGCGGTCCTTCACCTGCTCGTTGATGAGGTGCGAGAGGCTGTAGAGCATGGCCACGGGGGGGCGGGTGACGGGCATCGTGGTGAAGATGGTGCCGAGGCGGGCCATGAGCTGATTGGACTCGACGACGCCCTGGGCCGCCGGCCTCGTGGCCGGCTCGAAGGGGTCAATGTCGGGCGGCGAAATCATCCCTTGGATGTTGGTCTGGAACGAGAGGTACTGCTCGAGGCGGAACTCGTCGCTCGTGGTGTTGCCGTACCACGTGGGCAGATACCAGCAGGGCTTGGCGAGATCGCGCGCCCGGGCCATCTCGAGGAAGTAGGACGGGTTGAAGTAGCCCGGGCCGTAGTCGTGGTAGCCGCCGTGGCCGCTGACGATGGGCAGGCTGCGCACCACGTTGAAGTAGTAGCCGTCGGTGTAGGCGGACCAGCCGTACTGGCTTTGCGTCACCGAGAGGTAGCTGGGCTCGACGTAGCTGACGCCGAAGGCGGCCTCCTTCCACGCGGCGTCCATGAAGCCCAGCTTCCAGTAGGCCCACTGCTTCCACTGGCGCACGTGGTCGGGGTTGTTGGGGTCGAGCTTGTGGTGGCTGAGCCATTCGCGCGCGAAGGCGCTCTGGTAGGCCCGCACCTGGGCGGGCACGCCGTGGGGCGTGCCCTGGCCGGTCACGGGGTCCTTCGTCCACGTGAGGCCGGGCTCGTCGTAGAAGTGGATGCCGGGCACGTTGGGCTGGGTGCGGGTCTGGAGGGCGCGGTGCACGACGCGCGCGGTGCCGCCGCGGGCCACGTAGGGGTCGCTCCAGTCGCACTCCATCCGCAGGTCCATCTGGTGGCCGCCGCTCATCACGCAGCAGGGCATGAAGTCCACGCCCGCGCGGATGTAAGTGCCGTCGTCGTTGCCCGTGTAGTGGCCGTAGATGAGGTTGAAGCCGAGGCTGTCCTCGCCTTCGACGAGGCCCTGGGCGCCCTTGGCGCGGCCCCAGTTGACCAGGCGGAAGTCGCTCTTGCGCACGTGGCGGAAGAGGTCGAAGGCCGCCGAGGCCGTCGCCCCGTCGCACGCGGCCTCGGCCACGTAGCTGCCGGGGCGCAGGAGCCAGGCGTTGAGGTGCAGGTGCTCGGTGGCGCGGGCGTCCTTGCCCGCGACCGGCACGGCGGGAACGGCGAAGGTGAAGCTCAGCTTCGAGCCGTTGGTGCTGGTGACGTTCAGCACCAGGTTGCCCGCGGCGAGGGGTTCGGCCGAGGAGCGCACGACGGCCAGGCTGATCGTCTCGTTCGTCTGGTAGGCCGTGCGGGCCAGGGGCAACAGCAGTCTCAACTCCGCCGCGCCGGCCGTGGCCCCGACGAGCAGTGCAAGCGCGTTGGCTGCGAGCAATCTCCGTGACCTCATGGCAGTCTCCTCCTTGGGTGTGCGGGCGTCACAGCGTGTGGGCGATTTTACCGGCCTCACGGCTGAGGCGCAAGCGGGGCAACGACCCTGGGTGCGGGCCGGAATTGTGGGTGGCTGCGAGAGCTCCGAAGGAGCGAAATGGGATAGCCCAGGGCAACGCCCTGGGAACAAGACCGCCCCGCGGCAGCCCTGACAGGGCGGAATCGAGAGCTTCTATCTCGCCCCTTCAGGGCTGGACTCGTGGATCCCGCTGAACCCAGGGCGTTGCCCTGGGCTATCCCATGCGAGCCCTTCAGGCTCCAGAGACCATCACCCTGCCTACAATTCCGGCCCACACCCAACGACCCTTTGGGCCAGGCGCGAGCCGGCCTCGAACGCGCGCCGCAGATGCTCCCTCTCGTCGGCGCCTTTGGGGTAACTGCCCAGGTTCGACTCGAAACTCAGGGGCTTGCGGTAAGGCGAGGCGGCGAGGAGGGCGGCGAGGCGGGGCCAGTCCACGGTGCCATCGCCGACGATCCTGTGCTGGTCGCCCGTGCCGTCGTTGTCGTGGAGGTGGACGGCGAGGAGGCGGCTGAGCACATGCTCCAGGCGGTCGAGGCCGTTGCCGGCCAGGTGGCCGTGGCCGCTGTCGTAGCAGAGGCCCACGAAGTCGGGGCCGTAGAGGGCGAAGACGCGCTCGAGCGCGTCGAAGTTGTCCTTCGCCATGTTCTCGAGGGCGATGCGCACGCCGTGCTCGCGTGCGATCGGTTCCAGGGCATCGAGGGAGCGGCGCAGGCGCGTCCAGAAGGGCTCGCGTTGCTCGGGCTCGGCCGGCTCGGCGGGCAGATGGAGGATGACGACGTCGGAGCCGAGGCGGGCAGCCATGGCGATGCGGTTGGCGACCAGCTCGATGCCGGCCAGGCGCTCGTACTCGCGGGCCGAGCCCCAGCCCTTCTCGACGCCGGCCGAGGCATGGAGGTCGGTGAGCGCGAGGCCGAGGGCGCGCAGCCACTGCCCGATCTGCTCGACTTCGCAAGCGGCGTAGAGGAAATCGGTGTTCCAGTGGTGGCACCAGTGGATGTGGGCGAAGCCGGCCTCGGCGATGCGGCGCAGATACGGCTCGGGGCAGCCGGTGCTCACGTTCGCGTAGTCGGTGGTCATCGAGAGCACGTGATCTCCTCGGTGCCTCCCGTGGAGAAGCGGGGGATGATCGGACAGGTGGATGAATGGATGATTGTCAGGCACCCATCCAGCCATCCATTCATCCAATCATCCTCCCCGGCACGCGCGCAAGACGCTATCTCTTCCCCAGGCACATCAGGTCGCCGCTCTGGGTCGTGAGGTAGAGCCTGCCGTGGGCCGCGGCCAGGCCGTCCCACACGGGAGCCGGCAGGGCGCGCTCGACGAGGGTCTTGCCGTCGGCGAGGGCGACGACGCGGAGCCGCCCCGCCTGGTCGAGGGCAAACACCGCGTCGCCCGCGAGCAGCAGCCCGGCGATGGGCGGGCCGAGGGACCCTCCCGCGGGCGAACCTCCCGCGGGTTTGGAACCCGCGGGAGGTTGGGGGTCGGGAGGCTGGAGGTCGGCGGTCCACTTCGCCTTGCGGGCGAGGCGCTCGTTGCGGTTGCGGTCGCCCTTGTCCTCCTTCTTGCGCGGGAGCTGGCCGTGGGAGTACCACAGGTCGTTGAACTCGGCGAGGGCCGCGAGGTCGAAGTCGGTGCGGAAGAGCTGGCGGCCGTCCTCGCTCGCGCCCACGAGCGTGCTGGCGCGGAAGGCCACGAGGCCGCGGGGCACGGTGTGCACGATGTCGGGCGTCCAGGTGTAGCTCATCCGCGGGCCATAGGTCCACACGCCGCGAGGCGCCATCACGCCGCCCGCGTCGCTGCGATAGCAGGCGAAGCCGCTGCGGGGCACGACGGTCATGTCGCCCGTCGCGGGCGCGAAGCGCCAGCGCGACATGGTGACGAAGGCGGCGCCGTTGGCCGGCAGGCCGGCCTCGGTGGAGGTGGGCTTGGGGGCCTCGGCGACCAGGAGGTCGAAGGGGTCGAACTCCAGCCCGAGGGCGCCGTAGAAGCTGGTCATGGGCACGGAGTGGAGGCGCTTGGCCCACAGCAGCTTGCCCGTGGCCGGCTCGACGGCGAACAGGCGCACGCCCCCATCGGCCAGCGGCTGGCGGCCGGCGGCGAAGTAGGCCACCTCGTTCACGATGAGCACGCTGCCGGGCACGGGCCAGGGCGATTCGAGCTGGCCGAAGGCCACGATGCGCTCCTCGTGGGGCGCGGCGCGCAGGCGCCAGGCGAGCTTGCCGTCGGCGGCCCGCAGGCAGTAGACCCAGCCGCTGCGCGTGCCGAAGAGGCACAGGCCCGCGTGCAGCGTGGGCGGCGTGTCCACGCGGCCGTTCGCCGTGAAGTCCCACCGCCGCTCGCCCGTCTGCGCGTCGAAGGCGACCACCTGGTGGGCCTCGGGCCGCGCCACCACGGCCAGGCCCCCCGCGATGACCGGCGGCGTGACGGGGCCGCGCGAGTGGAGGTTGAACTTCCAGTCCTCGGTCAGCGGCCCCTCGGGCCAGCCGCCGAGCTTCGCGGTCCAGAGCACATCGAGTTCGGTGGGCACGACGCTCGCGGTGCTGGCGCTGCGCCAGGCGTCGGCGCGGTACGACGGCCACTCGTCTGTCTTTCCCATTGCCGATGGCCGATGGCCGATTTCGGAGAAGGCAGCGCCCTGCTCGAGGAGCGGGGGCGCCGGGTCGTGGGCCAGGTCCTCGGCGGGGCCGCCGGCGGGGGCGAGGGCGCTGTAGCCGCGGAGCATGGGCCAGCAGGCGCAGTGCTTGGGCCCCACGTAGACGAGGCCGTTGGCCGGCATGAACCCCGCCTCGCGGCTGCAATTGCCCTTGGTGATGCGGTTCGAGTCGAGCTTGCCCGTGGCGATGTCGGCGAAGCTCATCTCGCTGGAGAGGAGGAACCGCGGGGTGGCGACGGGCGGGAAGCAGTGGCCGCCCGCCCCCTCGGCGGACTTCACCACCGCGCCGGTCTTCGGGTCGAGGCCCTCCCACTTTCGCGCGAGCAGCACCCACACGAGGCCCGCCGTGTGAATGGCGCGGGCCTGGGTGTAGTGGGTCATGCCCGGCTCGTACACGCGCTCCCAGAGGAACGAGCCGTCGCGCGGCGAGAGCACCTCGATGGCGTTGCCGGGCTTGTCGTCCTTGAAGGTGGAGACCTCGCAGGCCAGCACGTCGTTGCCGTGCGAGAGGCGGCGAGCGCGCGCGAGCCAGGGGTAGTCGTCCCGGCGCCAGCGTTCGCGGCCGGTGCGGCGGTCGAGGCACACGAGGGCGCGCTTCTCGCCCTGCTTGGCGTCGCCCGCGAAGAGGAACACCCCGCCGTCGCCGGTCACCAGGCCGTCCAGCTCCTTGCCCTCGAAGGCCCAGAGGAGCTTGCCGTCGGTGGCATCGAGGGCGCGGACGAAGGTCTTGCCCATGGCATAGAGCATGCCGCGGTCGTAGACGAGTTCGGCGGGGTGGCCCGCCTCGGGGTATTCGCGCAGCAGGGCGCCCGTGGCGGGGTCGAGGGCCACGACCCGCTTGTCGGTGAAGGCGAAGAGGCGGTCGTGGGCGACGACGGGCAGCACGCTGCCGGCCGGCCCCGACGCCGGGTAGCCGAAGCGGAAGGGGCCGGGGGTGAGCGTCTGGCTCCAGAGGCGCAGGCCGTTGAAGGCGTCGCGCGCGATGAGGCCGCTGTGGTAGAGGCGGCCGCCGGCAGTGACCATGTTGCTCGCCTCGTGCCAGGGCCCGTTGACCCAGCGGATGCGGCGGGGCGGGCCCACGAGCGCGTCGCGCGAGGCGGCGTTGCCGTCGGGGCCGTGGCGCGGCATGGGCCACTCGTCCATCTCCTCGGGCCAGGGCTTCGGGAGGCGCGCCCAGAGGCCGCGCCGTTCGATGATCTCCACGCCCTCGAGGCCCGAGGCCGTGAGCAGCCGGCGAAAGGCCTCCTTCGGCACGCGCACGCCATGGCGGGCGGCCTGGTCGCTCTGGCCGATATAGGCGATGCCGTTCGGGCGCAGCACGCGCAGAATCTCCTTGAGCGGCGTGCCCTCCCCCTCGGGCATGGCGTCCATCACGATCAGGCTCACCAGGTTCTCGGCGTACGGCAGGGGGCTCAGCGGACGCGTCTCGGCCCATGCGATGCCGTAGAGGCCCCGGTCGCGCAGCCGCTGCTGCGTCGCGGCCACGGCCTTCGGGTTGGGGTCAATGGCGTGGACGAGGAACTTCCCTGTGGCGGCGATCTCGGCGGTGAGGGCGCCCTCGCCGCAGCCGAGGTGCACGCACAGGCCGCCCGCGACGCCGGCCGACTGGAGGATCTCCGCAGCCAGCGCCTTCGCGTCGTCCCCCTCGCCGGCGATGCCGGGCGACGCCGGGGCGAGGAGGGCGAGCGCGAGAGGCAGCAGCAGGAGGGAAGACCGCCTGAAGACGGAACTATGAACCGGAGAGCGCCTGACGGTGGGGCTACAGACGTGCATCACAACTCCTCTGGGTTCTTTTCGTATTCGACCACGAGCTCCGCCGCCTTGCCGGCCTCGCGGCTCAGGTAGTCTACGCCATCGAGGCTCACGGGGTCGATCGCCAGGCTCAGCTCGGCCAGGCCGGCCAGGTCGAGGGCGAGCGGCGCCTCGACCACCTGGTCCTCATTCACGGCGCCGAGCTTGGCCACCACCTTGCCGAGCGAGGGCCGGGTGTCGTAGGTAACAGCCTTCTCGTCCCACGGCGCGGTGACGAAGCACACGTTGCCCGAGGCGCCGGTGGGGTTGCCGGCGTTGAAGAGGCGCAACGTGGCCGAGACGGGCTTGCCGGGGATGTGGAGGCGGAACTTCAGGTAGGCGATGGCGTGGTCGTGGTCGCCCGCCGCGGTGTCGCCGGCATCCACGAGCAGCACCTTGGCCGCGCCGAAGTTGGCCGTGGCGGAGCCCTTGGTCACGTGGGCATCCTCGGCGGCCTGCACCACGAGCCGCGCGCGCGGGCCGAGGTGCTCGATGTCGGCGCGGCCGGCCCATTCGGTCGTGCCGTCGGGCCGCACGAGCGTGAGGGCGATGGCGTACTTGCCCCGCGGCATGGCCCTGGCGACGGCGGCCTTGAGGGTCAGCTTCGCCGTCGTGCCCGCGGCCAGCTTCACCGGCATCTCGGCGGGGGTCACCGTGAAGCCGTCGGGCGCCGCAAGACGGAGCGTGCCGGCGAATTCCGCGTCCCGGTGGTTCGCCAGGCGCATCTCGCCCTCGCGCTCGGTGTCGGCGTCGCTGAGGACGAAGGACGGCACGGTCACGCCCAGGGTGAGGACGGCCTCGCGCACGATCTCGATTCCCATGAGGATCGGCAGCTCATCCCTCGTCGGCTTCTTGGCCTTGGGCGCGAAGTCAATCTTCAGCTTGTCGGCGATCTCGATGCCGGGGAACTCCTTCACCAGGGCCTTGGAGCTCCCGCCGGCCTCCTTCGCCACGTCGAAGGCCTGGAGCGCCGGCTTGTCCTGGATTCTCACGTCGAACACGCGGGCGCCGGGCTTGGCGCCGTCCAGTTCGGCGAAGGCGAGCCGCACCGTGTAGCGCGCGGCGCCATCGCCCTTCTCGACGAGGGGCAGAACGACCTGCCGCGGCCCCAGCACGCCGGCGCGGAAGACCCAGGGCTTGTCGGTGCCCTCGACCTCCACACGCGCGGGGTCCCGCTCGAAGTACTCGCCGCCCGCCAGCAGCGACACCGAGGCGGCGAGGGGCGCCACCAGCGAGCCCTTGGGCCTCGGGAAGCCGAGCCAGAGGGTGCCCGTGGCATCCTTGCGGTCGCCGCCGGCCCCGAAGTTGATGCCCAGCGACTTCACGGGCGTGAGCGGCCCTGCGACGCTGTAGTAGCCCCAGGCGCGGCTCTCGTCGCGGTGCTGGAATACGACCGTGCACATGGTCGGGAAGGGGCACTGGCAGCCTGAGCTGGCCTCGGGCGCCACCAGCAGGCCGTTGGCGGGGATGAGGTTGATCCAACACCCGGGGCGCTGGCCGCCGAAGTGCTGGGTCCCCTGGTCGCCCACCAGGTCGTAGTAGCCGAAGCAGTAGGAGCGGAAGAAGAGCGTGTGGGGCGAGGCCGACGGGCAGCCGCAATGGTGGCCGGGCCGGGCCCACTGCCAGGGTTCCTCCTGGCCGGTCAGCGGGTTGGGCTGCATGCGCTGCGCGCCGGTGCGCAGGTCGAAAGCCCACGGCTCCGCGTGCAGCGTGTCGCCGATGATGAGCGGGCGCACGCGGTAGCCGATCTGCTTCGACCAGAGCTCGCGGCCGTTCGCCGCGTCCACCACCACCACGCGGCGCTGGCCGAACTGGCCGGCGAAGAACTCCTTCCAGTAGTGGCCGTCCGAGTAGACGCCGAAGAGGGCCAGCAGGCCCCTGGCGTACATGGTGCCCATCGCGCACCAGTACTGCCCGCTGCCGCAGCCCGTGAGGTCCATGGGCTTCTGCCAGCGGGGCTGGCCGGTGGCGGCGTCGAGGGCGACCACGAGGCGCACGGTGGCAGCCTTGAGTTCGCGCTCGGCCTTCGCACGGTCGGTGCCCTTGAGCGCCTGGAGGGCCGCGATCTGCCGCTGAAGCACCTCGTCGCGCTGCGCAGGGGTCACGGCGGTCTCGACGAACATCACCTGGCCGTCGCCGATGGAGATGGAGGAGTGTGGGATGCTCTTGCCCTCGTGGAGCCAGCGGAGCTTCCCGCTGGCGAGGTCGAGGGCAAAGAGGGCCTCGCAGGCGGTGCCGCTGGTGAGCGCGCGGCTGCCGTAGAGGGTGTCGCCCACGACCGCCACGTAGCCCCAGCGGCGTGGCTTGGCGTCCTTGGCGGGGGGGATGGCATAGGTGGCCTTCGTCTCGCCCGTGGCCGCGTCGAGGCGGTGGCACTGGTCGCCCACGGCGACGAACAGGCTGTCGGCGTCGGCGGCGAGGTTGCTGGCCTCGTGGGAGGCGCCCAGGCGCATCGCGCCCGGCATCTCGCGGCGCCAGAGCTTCACGCCGTTGTAGGCGTTGTAGGCCATCAGCACGTTGACGCCCTGCACGAAGAACCGCCCGCCGACCGAGAGCGGCGCGGCGGCGCGCGGGTGGCGCTCGACCATGTCGCCCGGCCCGGGATCGCCGAACCAGAGGACCCCGAGCGGGCACTTCACGAGCTGGTCGTCGCCGCACGTGGTGTTGCCAGGCTCGGCATACTGGTGCGTCCAGCTCCCCGCGCCGGGGAGCGCGCCGCGGGTGAGCGCGAGCCACGTGCTGCCGTCCTCGGTCACTTCCGCGTGCAGGAGCGCACGCCCCGCCGCTTCGGTGCCCATCCTCGCCAGCCAGTCGCGGAGCGCGGCGGCATCGAGGGGCTTGGTCTTGGCCCTTGCCGACTCGGGCTGGCCGATGAGCATCCTGCCGCCGAGGGGCCGCATCAGCCGGAACGCCTCCTTCGGGTCCACGGGCAACAGGCCCCGGGTCAGCGCGCCCTCCGACACGATGAGGTCGGCGAAGTAGTCGGAGAACGGGAGATGGCCGGGCGTGGCCGGCTCGATGACCACGCGCGAGCCGTAGAGGCCGGCGGCGTCGAGCGCGGCGCGCGCCGCGGGCGCGCGGTCGGGGTCGAAGCAGGCGGCGTAGACCTGGAGCTCGGTGCGCCGGGCCAGTTCATAGGCCAGGCGCCCCGTGTCGTTGCCCAGCACGAGGCAGTAGCCGCGCGTGACGCCGGTGGTGCGGACGATGTGGTCGGCGGCGGCCTCGATAGCCGGCGCGAGGTCGTCGGCGGGGAATGGCCTGGTCGCGGGTCGCACCACGCCGATCGGCTTTGTGCCGGCCGGGCCGAAGCAGTGGATGGCGCCCGTGTCGGTGCTCACGTAGAGGCGGCCCTCCGCGATGGCCAGGCCCTTGGCCGTGCCCTCGACCTCAGCGGTCCACAGCGTGTCGCCCTTCTCGATGTCGAGGGCGACGACCTTGCCCCTGCCCGCCGCGAGAAGCACGCCGTCGGCGATGGCGAGCGCCTCCGCGCAGTCCGACGCCACGCGCCAGCGGGCGCATTGGGCCAGTGCGGCGTCGGCCTCCTTGACCTTCTCGCGGATGTCGGCCGCCTGTTTCTGGAGCTTCTCGGCCGCCTGGACGAGGCCGGGGAGGGCCTTGGTGTCGGCCTCGATCTTCTTGGCGAGGGCCGCGCGCTGCTCGTTCAGCGTGGCGAGTTCCTGGTCATCGGCTGCCGCCTTCTTGGCCAGCTCGGCGATCTGCTGGTCGAGCGCGGCCAGGTCCTCCTTGTCCTCCTTGAGGGTGGCCTCGTGGCGGTACACGCGCTGCCGCGAGACGGTGAGCGGCTCGTTGAGTCGGTCGCGTTGGACGATGATCGCCTGCTGCGCGAGGCTGGCCTTGGGATAGGTGTCGCGGTCGAGGGCGATGATCTCGCGGCCTGTGGCGAGGTAATAGGCATTGCGCCCGGCCGCCAGGGTGCGCCCCTCGAACCAGGCGGTGCGGCGCCAGGGCGGGGTCTGGCCGTAGCCGATGAGTTGCTCGGTGCCGGTGAACACGCAGTCGTCGGCCAGGAAGGCGAAGGTGCCGCCCACGTCGTGGCCGAACGCCGGCTGATGCAGCAGCTTGCCCGTCGCGCGGTCCACGGCGGCGGGCGACACGCGGCCGGTGGGCACGAAGAGCGTGGCCTTCGAGGCCAGCAGCGGCCCCTGGGGCGAAAAGCGGCTCTGCGGCGTCGAGCCGCCCTGGTCGTTGCACCAGACGAGCTTTCCGTCGTCGGCGTTGACGGCGAAGAGGTACACGCCTTCGGCGGGGAAGACGCCCGAGGCGAAGTAGGCCACGCCGTCGTCCACCAGCACGCCCGTGCGCACGGGCCACAGCGAGATCATGCGGCCGCTGCCCAGTACCTTGCGGTCGCTGGGCGCGGCGCGGAAGCGCCAGAGCTCCTTGCCGTCGCGCGCGGCGAGGCAGTAGGCGAAGCCGTCGTCGGAGCCGACGTAGACCTTGCGCCTCCAGACGGCCGGCGGCAGGCGCACCGGGCCGCCGGTGAAAAAGGTCCACACCTCCTGCCCCGTGGCGGCATCGAGCGCATACACCTTGCCGTCGGCCGACGAGCCGAAGAAGACCTTGTCGTAGGCCACCACGGCGTGAAACACGTCGTCGAAGTGCACGCGGCGGCCCTCGACCGAGCCGTAGAAGCCGCCGACCTTGCGCGGGTTCGGGTCGCCCCAGGCCGGCTGGGGCTTGTGCAGCGGCTGATAGGTCCAGGCCGGCGAGAGCGGGAGCCGGAGCCGCTCGCGCGTCGTGGCGCTGCGGCCCACATCGTGCCGGTACACGGGCCAGTCGTCGGCCGCCGCCCCTCGGCACGCCAGCACGAGACATGCACACGCGATCCGTTGCCAGCAATTCATGATGCCGCGTCCTCGTTCCGGGTTCTGCAATCGGTCATTTCGGAGGCGCGAGTCCGGCGCCTGCGGGGGCCGTGGTGAGCGTGAGAAGCGACTGCCGCGCGAGCGACAGCCTCGCCACCCCGTCCTCCACGGCCACGGGGGCCAGCTCCTGGAATGAATCGGTCTCGCTCGTCTGCACGGCCCGCAGGCTCTTGAGCCCGGCCGGCAGGCCGGCCAGGGTGGCCCGGCGAGCCGCCCCCAGGTTGGCAATGTGGAAGGCGAACACGGGCCCTTCGCCTCGGAAGGCGGTGAAGAGCACCTTGGGATGGTCGGAGGCGGTGGCCAGCACCTCGGCCTTCGGCGGGGTGAGGTTGCAGAAGTGCTTCACGAACCAGAAGCGCGAGGTGGGCATGAGCGCCCCGTCCTTCCCGACTTTCGCGAGGCCGTAGTCGGAGGTGAACTCCCAGTGCATCGTGGCGCGGGGCCGCGCGTGGAGCACCAGCTCCTGGTACATCTGCACCTCGCGGAGGCCGTAGTGGAAGGAGTCGTAGGAGCCGCCGCGCCAGGCCCAGGCGTCCACGCCCAGTTCGCCCACGAGCAGGGGCAGCTTGAGAGTATCGGCGAGGTCGGCCCAGGCGGCGTACTCCTCGGGCGTGGCCCCGCCCCACGAGTGGAACGAGAGCGCGCCCACGTGGCGCAGGGCCTCGGGGTCGGCGGCGGCGGGCGCCGCATAGGTGTGGGTGCCGCGGGCGTGGCAGGTGTCGCCGAGGAGCATCCTGGTCTTCAGCCCGAGCTTCTCGAAGTGCGCGCCGATGCGCTTGATCGCGTCGCGGTGCTCCTCGGGGCTGAACTTCACCCGCACGCCGCCGTCGGGCTCGTTGAACGAGAAGAGGTCGGGCTCGACCCCATACTGCTTCTTGGCATAGACGAGGTAGGAGCCGAGGCATTCGAGCAGCTCGGGCCACTTGTCGGGCGCGATCCGGCGGCCGTTGGGGCGCTGGTCGTCGGTGCGGGGGTCCACGTAGAGCCATTCGGGCAGGTGCCAGATGGTGATGGAATAGGGAATGCCCCGCTTCTGGATCTGCTGGGCGAGGAGGAACTCGCGCCGCAGATTCGAGTCGGGCTTGTCGTTCGCGGTCAGCGCCGCCCAGTTGGTATCCTGCGGCGAGGCGTTGTCGTTCTCGGGCTCCCACTCGGCGGGGGTCATCTCGGTGCGGGCCCAGGCGACCCGGAGGTGGTCGAGGGTGTACTGGGTGACGGGCGACTCGATGCCGAAGCAGTAGTTGCCGCCGAAGCCGTCGAGCCGGTAGCGGGGCTTCGCCGCGTCGAGGGTGAGCCGGGCGGGCGACAAATCGCCCTCGCCCGTGAGGCGGAGCGTGACGTTGAGTGTGGCGGCCTGGCCTTTGCCGAGCGGCGTGCCGGGGATTCTCACCAGGGCCGAGTAGGTGGCGGAGCGCCACACGCGGTTGTCCTGGATCACCATTGGGCAGGGCGGATCGAAGGTGGCGGCGAGCTTGAGCGGGGAGGCGGGGGCGGCGAACGTGGCCTGGCTGGCGAGGCCGGCCAGGAATTGGCGGCTCGGGGGCGGCTCCTTCGGCAGCGAGGCGTTGCCGACCACGCCCGCCTCGCCGCGCAGCTCGCACGTGCCGCCGCCAAAGAGCGCGATGGGCAAGTCGAGCCAGAAGAACACGCCGGGCGTCTTCAGGTCCGTCTCGGCCGTCACGCGCAGCGCGAGGCGGACAGCGCCGTCGGCCTCGCGCAGGGTCTGCTCGTAGCGGTAGGATTCCTTGGGAGCGAGCTCGATGCGGCCGGCCCACTTGCGGCCGCCCTCGACGGCCGACGCCTCGACCTCCTGGGCGGCGTCCAGGGTGCGCAGTTGCTTCCAGCCTTCGAGGGGGATGCGCAGGTCGGTGTGGATCGCCACGGGGTCGCCCGCCAGGTCGAGGCACTGGATGCGCCCGGTGCGGTTCGTCTGCGCGATGGCCGCCGCCAGGCAGTCCGCCGCGCACAGGCACGCCGACACTGCGGCGACCAGGGTCCGTCGAGTCATGCCGTTACCTTTCGCCGCGCTCGCCCACCGCATCTTACGCCGTGCCGAACCCATCGTCAAGCGCGCCCGGAGGGAGGGGCCGCGGCGGGCCAGAACGCAGCGGCCCCACCGACGCCGTGTCGGTGGGGCCCTTGTGGTGTGCTGCCGGCGGATGCCATGGCGCGCGGGGCGGCCGCGGGCTCAGAACTCGGCGGCCTTCTTGGGCGGCTTGGCGATCTGGCCAGGCGGCGGGCCGAGGAGCGCGGCGGCCTTCTCCTCGCCCACGGCCTCGACGATCTTCGCGCGGCAGGCCGCCTCGGCGTCCTTGACCTTCTTGCGCCAGGCGTCAATCGCGGCGCAGGCCGTTTCGTAGTCCTTCTTCTGCTCGGCGGTGAGGAGGGGCGCGACGGCCTTGGCCACCTGGTCCTCGATCTCCTCGCGCACCTGGCGCATGGCCTGGCCGATGCGGCGGAAGGCCGTGGGGTCGGGCGGGCCGCCGCGCTGGCGCAGCTCGGCGAACAGGGCGTCGGTGCGCTCGCGCATCGCGTCGAAGCCCTCGCGCTGCGCCTGGTCGAAGTCGGCCCGCTGCTCGTCGGTGAGGGTGAAGTGGGTGCGCAGGATGTCGGTCTTGCTGGTCATCGAGCCGGGCGGGCCGAAGCGGGGCCGACGCTCGTCGCGCGCCGCCGGAGCCCCGGCCTGGGCCACTTTGATGAGGTCGAGCGCGCCCTTCAGCTCCTTCTGCGCCGCCGCGAGGGTCTCATCGCGCGCCGTCAGGGCGTTGGCCACCGCCTGGTACTTCGGCTTGTCGGCCTCGGGCACGAGGGCCAGGAGCTTCTCCACGTAGGCCTTGGCGAGTTTGAGGCGCGCCTCGGTCATCGCCGCCTGAAGGTCGTCGTTGAACTGCATCTCGAGCTGGTCCACGCCCTTCCTCGCGTCGTCGGGCAGGGCGATCGTCTGCCGGGCGGCATCGAAGATTTCGGGCCGGCTCATGGCGTCGAAGCCGCCGCCGGGTCCGCCGAACCCGCCGGGGGGCGGCCCCATTCGCCCGCCGGGCGGCGGGCCGCCCTGCCGGTCGCCGGGGGCGCGGCCTGGGCCGCCCTCGGGCGGCGGGCCGGGGGGCCGGCCCGGGCCGTCCTGCTGGCCGCCGATTCGCTCGCCGCCGGGCGGCGCCGCCTTGCCCTTCTCGGCTGCCCACGACGGTGGGGCGGCCAGGGCCGCCGCCACGGCCATCCACAACAGCGTGCGCATCCGGGTCTCTCCTTTCTCCAAAGGGACGCTGCCGAGCACACTGCCCAAGTACAGGAACGGCGGCCGGGGCGCGCGGTCCACAGGGCGGAGGGGGATTCCACCGCACCGCCCCGCGGCATTGACTCCCGCGCCCGGCGGGCAGTAGAATCCCGAGGGGGCTGTGGACCCTGTGAGCGGCTGCCCGTTCAGCATGTGCAGGGAACCCTGGGCGAAGGGGCCGGAGTGAGTGCCTCGCCGAACAGCACCGACGATCTGGTCGGCCGCCTGAGAGCGGGCGACCGGGAGGCGCTGGCCGAGGCGTTCGCGCGCCATCGCCAGCGCCTGGCCGGCCTGGTGCGCTTCCGGCTCGCCCCCCGCCTCCAGGGGCGGGTGGATGCCGACGACGTGCTCCAGGAGGCCTACCTGGCCGCCGCGCGGCGGCTCGAGCACTTTGCGAGGACGGAAGCGCCCTCGCCCTTCGTGTGGCTGCGGATGATCGTGATGCAGACGCTCGTGGACCTCTACCGCCAGCACCTGGGCGCGAAGATGCGCGACGGCGGCCGCGAGGTGCCCCTCCAGGAGAGCGGCTCGCCCGAGGCCACGTCGGCCTCGATGGCCATTCGCCTGGCCGCCGACCTCACCTCGCCCAGCCAGGCCGCCGCGCGCGCCGAAGAGGTGGAGCGGGCCCGCCAGGCTATCGAGACGATGGACCCGATCGATCGCGAGGTGCTGGCGCTCCGCCACTTCGAGGAGCTCTCGAACCAGGAGACCGCCGAGGTGCTGGGCATCCAGCCCAAGGCGGCCAGCATCCGCTACGTGCGCGCCCTGCGGCGGCTCAAGGACCTCCTCTCGACGCTGCCCGGGCTTCATGACGAGACCCGCGATGCCTGAGCCCGCAGACGACCGCGACCCCTTCGAGGTGCTGGCGAGCGATTTCCTCGAGCGCCAGCGCCGCGGCGAGAGCCCGAGCGTGGACGACTACGCCCGGCGCCATCCCGAGCTGGCCGACGAGATCCGCGACCTGTTCCCCGCCATGCTCGCCGCCGAGGCGATGAAGGGGTCCACGCAGTGCCTGCTGCCCGGCGGCGCTCCGTTCGAGGCCCCGCGCCTGGAGCGGCTGGGCGACTTCCGCCTCCTCCGCGAGATCGGCCGCGGCGGCATGGGCATCGTCTACGAGGCCGAGCAGGAGTCGCTCGGCCGCCGCGTGGCCATCAAGGTCCTGCCCCGTCCGGCGTTGCAGGACGTCAAACGCCTGCGTCGCTTCCGCCGCGAGGCCCGCATCGCCGCCGGGCTGCACCACACGAACATCGCCGAGATTTTCGGCGTAGGCGAGCAGGACGGCCACCACTACTTCGTCATGCAGTACATCCCCGGGCCCGGCCTCGACCAGGTCATCCAGCGCCTGGCGGCGCTCCAGGGCGGCGCCGCGGCGCCCTCCCCCGCCGCACAGGCCGCTGAGTCCATCGCGCGAAAGCTCCTGGGCAAGGGCGGCGCCGCGTATTGGCGCCAGGTGGCCGCCCTCGGCTGCCAGGTGGCCGACGCCCTGCACTACTCGCACGGCCAGGGCGTGCTGCACCGCGACGTGAAGCCCAGCAACCTGCTCGCCGACGCCCAGGGGCGCGTGTGGGTGACCGACTTCGGCCTCGCCAAGGCCGTGCGGAGCGACGACATCACCGTGACGGGCGAGATCGCCGGGACGCTGCGCTACATGGCCCCCGAGCAGCTCGAGGGCCGGGCCGACGCGCGCAGCGACGTCTACAGCCTCGGCCTCACGCTCTACGAGCTGCTCACCTTCCGGCCCGCCTTCGACGAGAAGGACCGCAGCCGGCTCATCCGCCTGGTGGCCGAGGGGCGCCCCACCCCCCCACGGAGGCTCAACCCGGCGGTGCCGCACGACCTCGAGACGATCGTGCTCAAGGCCACCGCCCGCGACCCCGCCCACCGCTACCCCACGGCTGAGGCCCTGGGCGACGACCTCCGGCGCTTCCTGGCCGACCAGCCGATCCGGGCCCGCCGAGCCTCGTCCCTCGAGCGCCTGGGGCGCTGGGCGCGCCGCAACAAGACCGTGGCCGCGCTCGCCGGCGCCACGGCCCTCCTCACCCTCCTCGTCGCCGCCGTCGCCACCGTCGGCTACCTGAGCACGCGGCGCGCGCTCCTGGAGGCCAAGGCCAGCGCCCAGGTGGCCACCGACGCCCTCGACCGCATCTTCGAGCGCTTCTCGCCCCGCTCGGTCGTGGCGTCGCCCGGGCTGCTCGTGGACAATGTGGAGGGCTCGCCGGTGGACGTGCAGGTGGAGCCGGTGCTCTCGCGCGAGGCGGCCGCGCTGCTGGAGGACATGCTGCCCCACTACGAGCGGCTGGCGCAACAGACGCCCGGCGCAGTGGCCCTGCGGCGCAAGGTGGCCGACGCGAACCGCCGCGTGGGCGACATTCGCCAGCGCCTGGGCCAGCTGGACCCGGCGGCCGCCGCCTACCAGCGCGCCATCGCCCTCTACGAGGGGCTCGCGGCCGACGCTCCCGAGGCCCTCGGCGCAACCGTGGAGATGGCGAAGACCTACAACGAGCTGGGCCGCCTGCGGCAGGCCTCCGACAGGACCCCGGAGGCCCTCGACGCGCACCGCAGCGCCCTGCGCCTTCTCGAAGGCGCCCCCGCGGGCGCGACGCCCACGCCCGCCTTCCGGCTCGAGCTGGCCCGGACCCACTACTTCCTGGCGCTCACGGACCCGGCCGAGGCCGTTCGCCACCTCGCGACGGCGCTCGCGACGCTCGCGCCGCTGCGCCAGACGGACCCCGACAGCCCCCCGCGCCGCCACCTGGAGGCCCTCTGCCACCGCCAGCAGTTCCACGCGCTGGCCGCGAGCCAGCCCGCGGCGGCGCGCGCCGCGCTCGACAAGGCCACCGACACACTGCGGCAGCTCGCCGCCGACTTCCCGCGCGTGCCCGATTACCCGTACGATCTGGCCGAAGCCTACGCCGCGGCGGACCTGCCGCGGCCCGGCCCGGCCGCCTACGCGCCCCACGCGGTGGAGGAGCGTCTGCGGCAGGCGCTCGCCCTGGCCACGGGCCTCGCGCAGCGCCGCCCGCACATCCCGCGCTACGCCGTGGCCCAGGCCCTCTTCGCCCACCGCCTGGCCCTGCTCCTGGAGGCCGGCGGCAGCCTCGACGAGGCCGAGCGCTACCACTCCCTCGCGCTCGAGGCCCAGCGAACCCTCGCCAGCCAGTTCGCCGACGTCCTCTACCACAAGGTCCGGCTCGGCGAGTTCGCCAACGACCTGGCCCGCTTGCGGCTGCTCCACCGCCGCGCTTCCGACGCGCGGCCGCTGCTCGAGGAGACCATCGCCCTCCTCACCCCCGCCTTGCAGGACAGCCGGGAGCCCGAGGTGCTGCACGCGCTGCTCGCCCGGAGCTACGGCGCGCTCGAGGCCGCCTGGCGCGACCTCGGCAATCCGGCCGCCGCCGCCCAGGCGCGGGCCAAGGCCGCCGAGCACCGGAACGCCATGCAGCCCAAGCCGCCCCAAGACCCCAAGCCCGCTCCCGGCGCGCGCTCTCGGGGGCGTGTCAGGGCGAACGCCGCTTGACGGGCCGCCGAGGTCGGGGCATGATTCGGCAAGTCCGACTCTCCTCCGCCTCCAGGAGCACGCCATGGCCAAGTACCGCGTCGCCCAGGTCGGCTGCGGACACCGCGGCAGGAACCACATTGACGGTTTTCTGAAGAACCCCGACCGCTTCGAGCTGGTGGCCCTCTGCGATCTGAACCGCGAACGCCTCGACGCCGCCGCGAAGCAATTCGGCATCGCCCGGACCTACACCGACGCCGCCACCATGCTCGCCGCCGAGCGGCCCGACGTCTTCTGCTTCGTCACCCAGCCCAAGGTGCGGCTCGAGATGATCGAGCTGGGTCTCCGCCACAAGCCCAGAGCCATCGCCTTCGAGAAGCCGATGGCCACCTCGCTCGCCGAGGCCCGCCGCATCCACGACCTGTGCGCCCGGGCGGGCGTCAAGTACATCGTCTCGCACCAGCAGAAGTACGGCGAGCAGTGGGGCAGGGCCAAGGCCGTCTACGAGCGCGGCGAGATCGGCGACCTCGTGCGCATCCACGCCTCCTCGCGCGCCTGGCTCTCGCAGCTCGGCACGCACCTGGTGGACTACATCCTCTGGTTCAACCGCGGCGTGAGGGCCAAGTGGGTCGTCGGCCACGTCCACGGCCGCAAGGGCCTCACCGACAGCCATCCGTCGCCCGACTACACCGAGGGCGAGATCGCCTTCGAGAACGGCGTGCGCGCCTTCGTTCAGTTCGGCTACCTCTCGCCCCAGTGGCTCGCCAACGAGAAGTTCTGGACCGACAACCGCATCACCCTCTACGGCACCCACGGCTACGCCTGGGCCAACACCGACGGCGACTGGGCGGCGTTCACGAGGACATCGGGCGGGGAGATCCTCGGCGAGGCGTTGCCGCGGTGGCCCGAGCAGGAGAACGTGCTGCTCCAGCCGCGCTACCTGCGCGACCTGGCCGACTGGCTGGACGATGAGACGAAGGTCCACCCCTGCAACGGCGACATCAGCTATCACGGCTTCGAGATCGCCTACGCCTTCATCACGAGCGCCCTCGATCATCGCCGCGTGGACCTGCCGCTGGCCGAGATTCCCGCGGAGGATGAGATCGCGCGGCTGGCGCGCGAGCTGCCCGAGGCCTGAGGCGGCTGCCGCAGGCGACGGGACCGATGGGCCGGACAGGGCGGATAGGACCCGGAGCGGGCGCGGTCCTGCCTCGTCCTCTCGGTGCTGCCTATCCTATCAGTCTCATCGCACTCGGTGCGTGGTCGCAGCGGCGCTTGGAGCCTGTCCGTGCTTGTCCGTGTTTGCTCATGCAGGATACTGCTCCGGCCCCAGTTCATGCCGCGCTCGTTCGTAGTGCGGGCTTCAGCCCGTATGCCCAGATACGGCCTGAAGGCCGCACTACGAGCGTCTTCCGCGTCGCGATCCATCCTCAATTGCGGCCGGAGTGGTAAGTGGAGAAGCAGATCTGAGACCCCTTCCTCTCGCCTTCCTCGCGCCCATACTTGCTCAACCTTGAGGAGGGGAAATGAGCAAGTATGGGTGGATGGGCGAGGATTGGCGATTCTCGCGGCTCCGGCCATTCGCGCTCATCTGCGGGATGAGCAAGTATGGGAGGGGAAAGGCCGGAGAGCGTAAGGCCATGCAGCATATGGGGTTATGGGGCGGACGTCGCTGGCGCGGCAACACCAGTCCTCCCGCCGACGGCGGGCACGGCAGGGTCGTTGAACCCCGATGAGGAGTGGGTCGGAAAAAGCAGATCCTATGCCCGGCCCCTGCGTTAGAAACGGCTCTTCGGGGTTCGGCGATCTTGCCTCGACTGGCCGGCGCGGGGGGTTGGCACGCTGTCCCATTGCGGACCTGGTGGTTCCTGGGGAGGGCTCCGC